>FUFK010037415.1_pt1 | contig 148644 bp, 145 predicted proteins | sample 1021851 | NCBI WGS metagenome assembly FUFK01 (sample SAMEA51879418, study PRJEB19060) | metagenome | reverse complement strand
TCAGTGCCGGCGATGCCCGGCGCGGCCTCACCGCGCTCGACGCGGCATGTGCCGCGGCCGTGGGCCCTGACGCGAGCATCGACCTCGCTGCAGTCGAAGCCGCCGTCCAACATGCGGCCGTCCGGTACGACAAGGACGGCGATCAGCACTACGACGTCGTCAGCGCGTTCATCAAGAGCGTGCGCGGCAGCGATCCTGATGCTGCCCTGCATTACCTCGCCCGCATGCTCGAAGCCGGTGAGGATCCACGCTTTATCGCACGCCGGCTGATGATTCTGGCGAGCGAAGACGTCGGATTGGCCGACCCGACCGTGCTGGTGACAACAACAGCCGCCGCGCAGTCGGTGGCGATGATTGGAATGCCGGAAGCCCGAATAGTCCTGGCCCACGCGACCGTTCACGCGGCGCTCGCGCCCAAGTCCAACGCGGTTTACCGTGGAATCGAGGCCGCGATTGCCGATGTGACGAACGCGAACATCGGCACGGTCCCGGCGCACCTACGGGACGCTCACTACNCGNANGCNGCATCNCTGGGNCANGGCAACGACTACGTCTATCCCCACGATGTCCCCGGAGGTGTCGCCGAGGCGCAGTACCTGCCGCCGGAGTTGCGTGGAGCCCGGTACTACGAACCGACCGACCACGGAGCCGAGGCGAAGTGGGGGGAGATCGCTCGGCGCCTTCACCAGCGTCGGGAGGGTGGATCGGTCGACGCATAGGCTGTGTCACGTGCGACGACTTGTATGGACCGCGATCGGTGCAGCCGGAGGCATTTGGGCCTACCGCAAGAGCAGCGAGTGGCTCGACCAGGCTCGTGATCAGGGCGTGGCGCTCACCATTCAGCAGGCGGCGCTCAACACGACCCAGGCGGCGCATCGGCTCTCCGCTGTGATCGCCGACCGGGGGCAGCAATCAANCCGNGGGCAGCAATCAAGCCGGGGGCAACAATCANNCCGNGGGCAACAATCAGACCGCGGGCAACAATCAGGTCGGTCGGATGGCATCGATCCCGGAGGCCGCAGCTGATGGAGTCCGCGGAGATTCGGACGCGATTCTTGAAGTACTTCGCCGACAACGGTCATGAGATCGTGCCATCGGCGTCGCTACTGCTGGATGATCCGACCCTGCTGTTCGTCAACGCCGGCATGGTGCCGTTCAAGCCATACTTCCTTGGCGAAGCTCCTCCGCCGTGCCCCCGTGCTACCAGCGCACAGAAGGTCGTGCGCACCTTAGACATCGAAGAGGTCGGCAAGACCACGCGTCACGCATCGTTTTTCCAGATGGCCGGCAATTTCTCCTTCGGTGACTACTTCAAGGAAGGGGCGATTCCCTTCGCGTGGGAGTTGCTCACCAAGACGGTCGCCGACGGTGGCTACGGATTCGATGAGTCTCGACTGTGGGTCACGGTGTATCTCGACGACGACGAGGCCATCGATATCTGGCACCGGGATGTGGGTCTTCCGTTGGATCGCATTCAGCGACGCGGGCAGGCCGACAACTACTGGTCTATGGGGGTGCCGGGGCCGTGCGGACCCTGTTCGGAGATCTACTACGACCGAGGACCCGACTACGGCATCGAGGGAGGTCCTATTGCCGACGAGAACCGCTACCTCGAAGTGTGGAACCTGGTCTTCATGCAATTCGAGCGTGGTGCAGGTCCGGCAAAAGAGGACTACCCCATATTGAACGAGCTTCCGAACAAGAACATCGATACCGGGATGGGGCTCGAACGAATGGCGGCCCTGCTGCAGGGCGTCGACAACATCTACGAGATCGACACGACACGGAGCATCCTGGACACCGCGAGCGAATTGACCGGTGCCCGGTATGGAAAGTCCGAACGCGATGATGTTGCGCTTAGAGTGGTGGCCGATCACGCTCGAACCTGCACGTTCCTGATCGGTGACGGTGTGGTGCCCGGCAACGAAGGTCGGGGGTACGTGCTTCGGCGCCTGATGCGACGGGTGATTCGCAACATGCGCATCCTGGGGGCAGGAGAGCCGACGATGTCGCAGCTGATCGATGCGACCGTCAAGGCCATGGCGCCCCAGTACCCGGAGTTGAACGACGAAGTCGAGCGGATTCGCAGCGTCGCCATCGGAGAGGAATCCACGTTCGAGACGACATTACGTACCGGAAGCGTGTTGTTCGATACAGCGGTCGCCGAGGCCAAGCAGTCCGGGTCGACCGTGTTGCCCGGCGAGCAGGCGTTCTCCCTGCATGACACCTATGGCTTCCCGATTGACCTCACCCTCGAGATGGCCTCCGAACAAGGCCTGGAGGTCGATGAGGAGGGGTTCCGCACCCTGATGGCGCAACAGCGGGAGCGAGCGAAAGCCGACGCCGCCGCTCGCAAGAGTGGTTTCGCCGCAACCACCGCGTACCGGGACGTTCTCGAACGCGACGGATCGACATCCTTCGTCGGGTACAACGAGGTCACGACCGAATCGGTCGTGGTGGGCATCGTGACCGACGGTGAGTCCACACCCTTCGTGTCAGCGGGCCAACACGCGGAACTCATCGTGGATCGGACCCCGTTCTACGCCGAAGCCGGTGGGCAACTCGGCGACCACGGTTCGATCACCACGGCGGACGGATCGCTGTTCGAGGTGTATGACGTTCAGTCGCCGGTACCCGGATTGTTCGTTCACCGTGGGGAAGTGCGACAGGGACAGATCACGCAGGGCGACGCCGTTGTCGCGCAGGTGGATGTGCACCGCCGTAAGGCGATTTCACGAGCCCATACCGCCACCCACATGATCCATCGAGCCTTTCGAGAGCAGTTGGGTGAGACCGCCACCCAGATGGGATCGGAAAATGCTCCCGGGAGGTTGCGGTTCGACTTTCCCAGTCCTGAACCGGTATCGGGGTCGGTCCTGCGGGATGTCGAGGCGCGCGTTAACGAGCTGCTGATCGAAGACCTCGACGTTCACGCGCAACTGATGACGCAGGATGAAGCACGGGCGATGGGCGCCATGGCGTTGTTCGGCGAGAAGTACGGGTCTGAGGTTCGCGTTATCTCGGTCGGCGACTGGGCCCACGAACTTTGCGGGGGGACCCACGCGCAGCGCTCGGGTCAACTCGGAGTGGTGTCGTTCCTGTCCGAAGGATCGATTGGCGCCGGGATCCGACGGGTGGAGGCGCTCGTCGGTGTCGATGCGTACCAGCATCTCGCCGCAGAGCACCTGCTGGTGCAGCGCCTGTCCGACCTGGTAAAGGCGCCGCGGGACGAGGTGATCTCTCGTGTGGAGCGCACGATCGCGTCGTTGAAGGACGCCGAACGCGAGTTAGCGCGGTTCAAGTCGGCTGATCTGCTCTCGAACGCCGGATCGCTGATGGGTGAGGGCATCGAGGTCGCTGGGATTCGACTGTGGACCTTCCAGGCGCCCGACGGCGTGGGAGGCAAGGAGTTACGCGAACTGGCCCAGCACGCGAAGTCACGGGCGCCTGCGGATCTCGCCGGCGTGTACGTCGGCGCGGCTACCGCTGACGGCACCACGGCGATCGTGGTTGCCTGCACTCCGGCGGCGGTAGCGGCAGGGATCCGAGCGGGTGAGGTGATGGCCACGGTGACCGAACGTATGGGTGGTCGCGGTGGTGGCAAGGACGATATGGCTCAAGGCGGGGGAGGAGACCCCGCCCAGATCGAGGCCGCCTTCGCCGACGTTGGTGCCGCGATCGGTCGCGCGCGAGGGTAGGAGGGCGACCACCCATCATGCGACGCGGACGCCGAATAGCTTTCGATCCGGGATCTGTCCGGATCGGCGTCGCCGTATGTGACCCCGACGGGATCTTGGCCAGTCCGCACGAACCCGTCCCTGCCGACGATGGTGCAGCGCTGAGGGAACTCATTGCTGAGGTGGAGCCAATCGAGATTGTGATTGGGCTTCCACGAGGCCTCGACGGCAACGAGGGGGCAGCGGCTCAGGCGGCACGAAGCTTCGCCTTGAAGATCGCGTCAGCAGTGGATTTCCCCGTGCGTTTGGTTGATGAGCGACTTTCGACCGTGGAAGCCCAGCGTGGCTTCCACTATCAAGGCCTCTCGATACGACAGAGTCGAGGCATGATCGACAGCGCCGCCGCGTCCGTCGTTTTGCAGCATGCCCTCGATGCCGAAAAGTCGTGCGGACAGCCTCCCGGCGAGGTCCTTCNATGACGCAGGTCGACGAGTTCTTCAGTGAAGCGGATCAGCTGCCGCCATCGCGAAACGCATCGAGTTGGGCACGGCGAATCACCGGGATCGCCGTACTGCTGGCGGTTGCTGCCCTCGCATGGGGAACGTGGTCGTTCATCTCGGGCTTCACCAGCGGGCCAACAGCCCAAGTCGACTACGTCGGTGACGGCACCGGGCAGGTCGAAATCATCGTGGCGCGCGGGGACACCTTGACCGCCATCGGCCAGACGCTGGCAGATGCGGGAGTGGTGCTGTCCGTCCAAGCCTTCGTCGACGCAGCCGAGGCGAACGAAGACGCCTCATCCATCGGCCCCGGGAAGTACACCCTGCGACGTCAGATGAGTGGATCGAGCGCGGTGATCTTGATGCTCGACCCGGCGTCCCGGGCAGACAGTCGACTGGTGCTTCCCGAAGGCCTTCGACTACCCCAGACCGTCGACATCGCTGCAGAGTCATCCGGACTGCCGCGCTCGGAGTTCGAGCAGGTCCTGGACAACCCGGGAGTCCTGCCCCTGCCTTCGTGGGCAGAGCAGCGGCCCGAAGGCTTCATGTTCCCCGCCACGTACGACCTCGCCGGTGACGAAACCGCAGAACAGATCTTGTCTACTCTCGTGGAGAGGTTCGATGAGTCGGCTCAATCTCTGGACCTCGTCGCACGCGCGGAAGAGATCGGACGCACCCCGTATGAAGTGCTGATCGTTGCTTCACTGGTGCAGGCAGAGGTCCTCCCCGAAGACATGCGGAAAGCCGCTGCCGTCGTATATAACCGACTCGACGATGGGATGCCGTTGCAATTTGACTCGACGGTGTCTTATGCCCTGGGCATCACCGAACTCCAACTGTCGGCAGAGCAGTTGGAAACGGAATCGGAATACAACACGTACCAAAACACCGGACTTCCTCCAACTCCGATCAACTCACCTGGTGAGGCGGCCTTGGAGGCGGCGCTTGATCCGGCGAAGGCTAAGTGGCTGTACTTCGTCACGGTCAATCCCGACACCCGGGAAACGAAGTTTGCCCGCGACTACGACCGATTCCTGAAACTCAAGTCTCAGTTGCAGGAGTACCTCGCGGAGAACGGTTGATGCAACGCGCCGCCGTTCTTGGCTCGCCGATATCCCATAGTCGTTCCCCGGACCTGCATCGCGCGGCGTACGCCGAGCTGGGTCTGGATTGGACGTACGAGGCGATCGAGTGCAACGACCGGGACTTCGCCGCATTCTTCGCCGGTCTCGACGAGCAATGGCGGGGACTGAGCTTGACGATGCCCTTGAAGGAAGTCGTTCTCGACGTTGTCGAGGATGTGGATGATCGAGCACGCCACGTGCATTCCGCGAACACCGTGTGGCGAACAGCCGACTCGTCAACGTGGCGGGCCACCAACACCGACATCCCTGGCATTTGTTCCGCGCTTGGCGATGTCGGTGTAGGCCGTCTCGAGCGGGTTCGCATTCTGGGTGCAGGTGCGACCGCGCGCAGCGCCGCGGCGGCGGTGGCAGACATGGGCGCGACGAACATCGTCGTCCACGCCCGCCGACCCGAGGCTGCCGACGAGGTGGTCCACCTGGCTCGCGACCTGGGCTGTTCGAGCCACGGAACGGACCTAGTCGTTCAGTGGGGTGACGAGGATCTGCTCATCAGCACCCTGCCGGCCGACACCGCAGCCACCTGGGCAGCGGATGTGGACTCCGAACGGATCGGCTCCACCGCGCTCTTGGACGCCAGCTACCACCCCTGGCCGACCCCGTTGGCCCAGGCGTGGGCTCACCATGCCCCCACAGCACCCGTCGCCAGCGGCCGAGACATGTTGCTGTGGCAGGCGGTGGACCAAGTCCGCTTGATGACCGGTGCCGTGACCGAGGCGAATCTGGCCCGTGTCGTTCAGGTGATGCGGGCCTCGCTATCCACAGACGGACGTCGCCCCTAGCGCTGATCCATNTCCGGTTTCTACCGTCTAATGGTGGATGCACACGTCGGGCAGATGGCTACGACGATTGTTCTGTGGTTGTGGTTCATCGGATGGGCCATGGCGCTTGCCCGGCTCGATATTCGAGAGCATCGGCTCCCTAATCGAATGGTCGCCATCTGTTTCGCCGGATGCGTTATCGCGACCCTCGTGCATGCCGTCGTCCTCGCGAACGTCACCGCGCTAGTGACGCCTGCCATCGCGAGCCTCGCCGCGGCGACCTGTTTCCTCATCGGGCACGTGACCGGCGGCATCGGGATGGGAGATGTCAAGTTCGCTCTCGTCACCGGCTGGATGCTGGGCACGATCAGCTGGAGCGCAGTGTGGTGGGGGCATGTGGCCGCGTTTGTCCTTGCCGGAGTCGTTGTCACCGGTGGGTGGCTGCTGCGCGGGTGGCGGCGCGAGCATCCCGTCCCGTTCGGACCCTTCATGGGCCTCGGTGTGATCGTCGCCGGTGCTGCGGCGCTCGGATCGGTCGGCTGAGTGCGCGCCGGACGAGGTGCAGGTGAGGGCGACGCCCGATACCTGACAGACTTCCACCATGGTCCGATGGCTAACGGCGGGTGAATCGCACGGGCAGGCCCTCACCGCGATCGTGGAGGGAATCCCGGCGCATGTCGAGGTGTCCAGTAGCGACATCGAGCATGACCTCGCCCGGCGTCGACTCGGCGCGGGCCGTGGCGCACGCATGAAATTCGAGGCCGACGCCGTGCGAATCCTCGGCGGTGTGCGGCATGGACAGACCCTCGGCGCTCCCATCGCCATTGAGGTAGGCAACTCTGAGTGGCCGAAGTGGGAGAAGATCATGTCGGCCGATCCGGTATCTGCGGAGGAGATCGCCGACCTGGCACGCAACGCACCCCTGACGCGACCACGGCCAGGGCACGCAGACCTCGTGGGAATGCAGAAGTACGGCTTCGACGACGCGCGCCCCGTCCTAGAACGTGCCAGCGCCCGAGAAACAGCCGCCCGAGTTGCCCTCGGAGCGGTGGCCCGAGCCATGCTGCGCCAGGTAGCAGGCGTGCAGGTCCTCAGCCACGTTGTGCGCATCGGAACGGTGGAGGCGCCAGGGTCGAGCGTTCCAGGACCGGCAGATTCCGACACCATCGACGCCGATCCTGTTCGCTGCCTCGACGAAGCGGCATCGGCGGCGATGCAAGAGGAGATCGCTCAAGCACACAAGGACGGCGACACTCTCGGCGGCGTCGTCGAAGTCGTCGTGCACGGACTACCCCCGGGCTTGGGATCACATGTGCACTGGGACCGTCGCATCGATGGGCGGCTGGCCGCAGCGTTGATGGGAATTCAGGCAATCAAGGGTGTCGAGGTCGGAGATGGCTTCACCTTGGCGGCCACTCGTGGATCCAAGGCGCAAGACGAAATCGTTAACGACGGTGCCCTGACCCGGACATCCGGGCGTTCGGGTGGTACCGAAGGGGGCATGACGACGGGCGAGGTGCTGCGCGTGCGCGCCGCAATGAAGCCCATCTCCACCATTCCCCGAGCACTGGCGACCGTCGATGTGTCCACCGGAGAAGCTGCGCAGGCGATCAACCAACGATCCGACGTGTGCGCCGTGCCGGCCGCCGGCGTGGTCGCTGAGGCCATGGTGTTGCTCACCCTTGCGGACGCCTTCGCGGAGAAGTTCGGCGGGGACAGCGCCGATGAAATGGCGCGGAACATCCGGGGTTATCTGGACAACCTGGCGATCCGCTGATGGCACCCCGAGCGATCATCATTGGAGCACCCGGGGCAGGCAAGACGAGCGTAGGGCGACGGGTAGCCGAGCGGCTAGGCGTGGAATTCCGCGACAGCGATGCTGCCATCGAAAAGCGGGCCGGCAAGCCCGTGTCCGACATCTTTCTCTCGGACGGAGAGACCGAGTTTCGGCGTCTCGAACGCGAAGTTATCGCCGAGTCCCTGAAGGACGCCGATGGTGTTCTGTCGGTGGGCGGCGGAGCCGTCCTCGACCCGGACACCCGCGAAGCCTTTTCCCACCACACCGTTGTCTGGCTCGAAGTGGACCTCGGCAACGCCACGAAGAGGGTCGGCATGAACAGCGCACGTCCACTCCTGATGGGGAACGTACGCGGGACCATGACCACGATGCTCAACGAGCGCACCCCTCTCTACGAAGAGGTGGCGACCGTCACTGTCGACACCAGTGGACGACCGTTGAAGGACGTCGTCAATGACGTGGTCGCGGAGCTCAAACGTGTCGGGACACCCTCGTGACGGCGTTACACACGATCCCCGTGACCGCGGAGCACGAGTATCCGGTCATCATCGGTCGAGGGCTGCTCGGTGAATTGCCAGGGTTGTGTGCGGGTGCTCAGCGGGTCGCAATCATCCACTCCAAAGTTCTGTCAACGTCCGCGGAGGCTATCCGCGACGACCTTCACGATGGCGGCTTCGAGTGCTTCTTGATCGAAGTGCCGGCCGGCGAGGACGCCAAGACGGCACCGGTCGCCTCCTTTGCGTGGGAGACGCTTGGCACCTGCGGTTTCACTCGATCCGACGTCATCGTTGGGTTGGGTGGCGGCGCAACGACGGACCTGGCGGGATTCGTTGCAGCGACCTGGCTGCGTGGAGTAAAGGTGATTCAGATTCCCACGACCGTGCTCGCCATGGTGGACGCCGCCGTCGGCGGCAAGACGGGCATCAACTCCGATGCGGGCAAGAACCTCATCGGGTCGTTCCACAGTCCGCACGGAGTGTTGTGCGACATGAATGCTCTCGAATCCTTACCACCTCATGATCTGCTGTCCGGATTCGCTGAGGTAATCAAGGTCGGCTTCACTCACGACGTNTCCATACTGACCGACATCGAGGAACGCGGAGAGGCCTGTGTCGATCCGGGAGGAGACCTCCTGGCGGACCTCGTGAGGCGTGCGGTTCAGGTGAAGGCGGACGTTGTTGCAGTGGATTTCAAAGAAACCGGCGAAGGCGGCGGAGTCGGACGGGCGGTGTTGAACTACGGACACACCTTCGGGCACGCGATCGAGCGGGTGGAGAGTTATCGCTGGCGTCATGGTGCCGCGATCAGCGTTGGCATGGTGTACGTAGCCGAGCTCGCCAGACTCGGGGGAAAGCTCACCGAATCAGACGTCCAGCGCCACCGAGATCTGCTCGAGCAACTTGGCTTGCCGACGACCTACCCACGGGATCGCTGGGATCAACTGCTGTCTGCCATGCAGGTCGACAAGAAGGCACGCGGCAGTGTTCTTCGTTTCGTCATCTTGAATGGTTTGCAAAATCCGGTCTTCTGGGAAGGGCCCGACCCAGCCCTTTTGCACGCCGCCTATGGCACTGTGACCGCGTAGAGTTACGTGCATGTCCGATAGCCAGCATCCCGTGTGGGTGCTCAACGGTCCGAACCTGAATCGTCTGGGCACCCGCGAGCCAGACATCTATGGCGATAGGGACTACGACAGCGTCGTCGAGGAAATTGAGCGCGAGGCATCCGCCCTGGGTTTCACGGCGGTTGTCCGACAAACGAACGATGAAGCCGAATTGATCGCTTGGCTGCACGATGCAGCAGACCAGTCAGTTCCGGTGATCATGAATCCGGCGGCCTTCACCCACTACTCCTACGCGGTGCGTGACGCCTGTGCCTTACTGACGGCTCCCTTGATCGAGGTCCACCTAAGCAACCCGCTTGCCCGGGAGGAATTTCGGCACACCTCGGTGGTTGGCGGTGTCGCCAACGGGACGATCTCTGGTTTTGGGCTGGATTCCTACCGGCTGGCGCTCCGGGCGCTTGCCGGCCTTCAGTCCTCGCCGTGACTGTTCACCATCAGCGACGCTCTCGACTACGAGACGCGTTGTCGGAAGATGTCCCTAGCGTATTCGTCACCCGAGACCTGGCGTCCGTCCGCTACTTGACCGGCTTCTCCGGGAGCAACGCCACCGCGGTCATCGGCACCGATGAAGTTCACCTGATCACCGACGGCCGCTATCGCGAGCAGGCACATCACGACAGTCCAGATGTAGCCGCCGTCATCGATCGCGACGTTGTTGGTGCGCTGCGTGGCCTGTGCACAGGACAAGAGGTTGGCCTCGATGACAGAACTCCGATGGGGTTAGCGCAGCAGTTGACCGAGGCTGGCCTGACAGTCCGTGCCGTGGCCGACCCGGTGGCGCCATTGCGGATGGTCAAAGACCCCCAGGAGCTCGATGCGCTGTCACGGGCCGGTGGCATCACCGCTCGGGCCCTTGAGCAGGTTGCCGACACCATCGCCGTGGGTGATCGCGAGGCAGACGTTGCTCGCCGACTCGAGGCAGCCTTCGCCGAATGGGGGGCAGACGATCGAGCCTTCGCCACCATCGTCGCGAGCGGAGAGAACTCCGCGCTGCCGCATCACCGCGCCGGTGACCGCCCACTGGCCACGGGTGATCTGCTTGTCATCGACTGCGGTGCGAAAGTTGACGGGTATCACGCAGACATGACCCGCACCTTTGTCGTCGGGGCCGAGCCGAACGAGTGGCAGCAGGAGATTCACTCGCTGGTGCTTCAAGCCCAGCACGCCGCACGCGACGCGGTGGCGCCGGAGGTCGTCGCGGGAGATATCGACGCCGCCGCGCGAGAGCCCCTTACCCGCGCGGGCTTTGGTGAGGCGTTTGCGCACGGGACCGGTCATGGCGTAGGTCTTGAGATTCATGAGCAACCGATGCTGTCTGCCCTCAGCTCAGCAGTGCTGCCTGAGCACGCGGTCGTCACGGTCGAACCGGGGATCTACCTGCCCGGTAGGGGAGGAGTGCGCATCGAGGACACCGTCGTCGTTGCTCACGCACCGCAGGTGTTGACCGAGATGCAACGCGGACTGACTAGAGTCGGCTAACCGTAGAGGCGTCCGACTGTGTCGGTGACACGAGAAGGATGAACGCGGGATTAATAAATGCGGGAGTGTAGATACGCGAGAGTGGAGAGCGTGGCGTGGCGACGACAAACGACCTGAAAAATGGATTGGTGCTGAACCTCGACGGCCAGCTGTGGACGGTGGTGGAGTTCCAGCACGTCAAGCCCGGTAAGGGCGGAGCATTCGTTCGCACGAAGCTCAAGAACGTCATGTCCGGCAAGGTGGTGGACAAGACGTTCAATGCTGGCGTGAAGGTAGAGACAGCCACGGTGGACCGTCGCGACATGCAGTACCTGTACCGAGACGGAGATGACTTCGTCTTCATGGACAGCTCCACGTACGAGCAGCTACCCGTCTCCTCCGCCGTCGTTGGTGAAGCAGAGAAGTACTTGTTGGAGAACAACAGTGCCAACGTCTCAGTGCACGAGGGCAATCCGATCATCGTGGAGCTGCCGGCGTCGGTCGAGCTGATGCTCACGTACACCGAGCCGGGCGTCCAAGGAGATCGCTCCACGGGGGGCACCAAACCTGCGACGCTCGAGACGGGTGCGGAGATTCAGGTGCCGTTGTTCATTGAGCCTGATACCAAGGTCAAGGTCGACACCCGCGATGGTTCGTACCTCGGCCGCGTGAACGACTAGATGGCGGCACGCGGCAAGGCTCGTAAGCGGGCCTTGGACATCCTGTTTGAGGCCGATGCTCGCGCGGTCCCCGTGGGAACGGTGCTGGCCGAGCAGGTGCGCCGCCGTGAGGCTGCGGGCGAGGGTCCGCTCAATGATTACACCGTCACGATCGTCGAGGGCGTACGCGCACACCAGGCGGAGATCGATGCCACTCTTGTTGGGTCGTCCCAAGGGTGGACATTAGAGCGGATGCCCCTGGTAGATCGGGCGATCCTCCAAGTAGCTGTGTTTGAGATTGCCTTCGCCGAAGACATTCCCGATGCGGTCGCCATCTCGGAGGCCGTTCGCTTAGCCACAGACTTGTCGACGGATGAATCGCCGCAGTTCGTGAATGGGGTTCTGGCTGCTGTCGCGGCCTCGTCGCGCCAGTCGTCGTAGACGTGCCCCGGGTGGGATTCGAACCCACACTGGACGGTGTTTGAGACCGCTTCCTCTACCGGTTGGGATACCGGGGCGTCGGCCACACAGTAGTGCCGCGCATTGTGCGTTGCGCCGAAGACCCGCGAGGTTGCCAGGCAGAGATAGATCCGATGTGAAGTGCGTAGTGTGGCCCCGTGAGTGAGGCCACCACCCGAGTAATCGTCGCCGAGGATGAGGCTGTCATCCGGATGGACTTGGTGGAGATGTTGAAGGAGCTTGGTTACGACGTCGTCGCCGAAGCCTTCAACGGTGAGCGTGCCGTAGAGCTCGTCCGTCAGCACCGACCGGATCTTGCATTCTTGGATATCGCAATGCCGGTTCGCGATGGACTGTCGGCAGCCGAGGAAATCTCTCGCGACAACTTGTGCGCCGTCGTTATGGTGACCGCCTTCAGTCAGCGAGACGTGGCGATGAAGGCTGCCGAAGCCGGAGCGGTCGGATACGTGGTGAAACCCTTCACCATGGCCGACCTCGAGCCGAGCATCGCGTTGGCCCTCGCTCGATGGCGCCAAATCCAAGATCTGCAGGGGCAGGTAGAGGCATTGGGAGATCGTGCCAAGGCTCGGGAAGAAGTCGAGCGCGCCAAGGCGGTCCTGCAGGAGAGATTCGGATTGTCTGAACCTGAGGCCTTCTCCTGGCTTCGCAAAGCAGCGATGGATCGCCGCATCACCCTGTCGGAGGCCGCGACAGCCCTGCTGTCGGGCCAAGTGACGCCCTAAGGGCCGCCACGGGGCCTGGGGGGACGTCCGGGGCACCTGCGGAAAGACGCTGGTGCGGCGCGGCAGGCAGCCTTGCGTGGGGGGCCTGCCGGGGGGACACGCCTGCGGGACACCGTGGGGGCCCCGGACGGCTCACGAGGTGGCGGGAAGGTCTCGCCAGGTCACATTCCGGTCACGAATGGGCTTAGGAGAGGACCTCGAGTACCACTCCGATAAGCCCCACGCCTACTGTTGTCCCACTGCGACGGCGATTGCCGTTGTTTCGTATGTCCAAGGAGAACTGCATGAAGCGCACTATGGCTCTCAAGGCCGTCGCTGTGCTCGGCGCCGCCTCCCTCGCACTCGCTGCTTGCAGCAGCGATGACGACGAGGCCGCTCCGGCAGAGACGACTGCTGAAGAGACTGCAGCCGAGGAACCCACGGAGGAAGAGGCCCCTGAAGAAGAGGCTCCCGAGGAGACCGCGGCTGAGGAAACAGAAGAAGAAGCCACTTGCCAGAACGACACCCTGATCGTTGGATCGATGTTGCCGGCTACCGGTGACCTTGCGTTCCTCGGGCCGCCCGAGTTCGCTGGTGTTGAGAAGGCCATCATGGAGGTCGACGCCGGTGGCGGAGTCCTCGGAAACCCGATCACCTACATTGAGGGTGACTCTGGCGACACCACCACGGACATCGCCAGCCAGACCGTCGACTCGCACCTGTCCCAGGGCGTTCAGGCGATCATCGGCGCGGCATCCTCGGGTGTTTCGCTGACCGTCATCGACAAGATCACCTCCAATGGTGTGGTCCACTTCTCGCCGGCCAACACGGCGCCTGCTCTGACCACCTACCCGGACAACGGCCTTTACTTCCGTGTTGCGCCGTCTGACGTCCTCCAGGGTGCGGTCATCGCAGCTGACGCGATCAACAACGGCGTGGAGTCCATGGCCGTCATTGCTCGTCAGGATCCGTACGGTGAAGGCCTGAAGGACGCTGTGGTCAAGGACTTCAGCGCCGCTGGTGGAACCGTCACCGCTGATCTGCTGTACGACCCCGCTGCTCCGTCCTTCGAGGCTGAGGTAGCCGAGATTGTGGCCAGCGGACCGCAGGCAGTTACCGTGATCGGCTTCGAAGAGTCGGTCAAGCTCCTGCAGGAGATGATCAAGCAGGGCGCTGGCCCGCAGGACATCCAGATCTACCTGGTGGACGGCAACATCTCGACCACCGCGTACGAGGATTTCCCGGCTGGCACCATGAACGGAACTCGGGCGACCGTGCCTTCGGGCGAGGCCGACTTGACTGCGTTCAACGACAGCCTGCTTGAGGTCGATCCCGACCTCACGGACTTCGCCTACGGCGCACAGTCCTACGACGCCGCCATGCTCATCGCCTTGGCCGCTGAGGCTGCAGGATGCGCCGACGGCGCGTCCATCGCAACCGCGCTGCCTGAGGTCGCCGGTAACGGTGGCGAGGCGTGCGACAACTGGGCGGACTGCAAGGCACTGCTCGACGCTGGTACTGATATCGACTTCCAGGGTGTAACTGGCCCGGTCGACTTCAACGAGTACGGCGATCTCGCGCAGGGCACCATTGAGGTGAACGAGTACACCTCGAACACTGAGTTCGAGTCACTGGGCAAGATCACCGCTGACGTGCCGCTGCCGTAGCAGCAAGTCACCACGTGTGTGGGCCCCGTCTCCTCCGGGAGGCGGGGCCCACCGCTTCTCTCGGTTGACCTGCCCCCAAGAACGCGACATTGCGGCCTGGGAGGGTGAATGGGCCGGCTGATCACGTGCGCCCGGCTGCGTAACTCCAGATCCACAGGTTGCCCCGAGACACCTGTAGGGGCCGGTATCCGCTGTCAAGTTCTGCGCGTCTCCTGGGCCATCGGTGCGTACGCCGTTAGCCCTCGTGTTGCACACGAGCGTTCTCCGACCGCCGCTGTGGAAAATCAGGCCGCTGCGGTGGGAGTTCGGACCGATTCGGTGGGGAGAGGTCCGGAGAGCGCCATCCCAGAGCGACCGGCCATAAGCGATCGGCCATAAGCGATCGGCCACTTGTGGAATGTCGTGCTTGTGTGGCGCTCGCTGGCGGTCAGGCCTGGGCGAGTGTGCCGAGGTACAGCTCGATGACCTTCGGGTCGTTGGCGAGATTTTTGCCGGTGCCGGTGTATGCGTTCTTGCCCTGGTCGAGGACGTAGCCCCGATCCACGATCTGCAAACACCGGCGTGCGTTCTGCTCCACGATGATGATCGTGACGCCGGTCTTGTTGATTTCGCGCACCCGGACGAAGACCTCGTCCTGCAAAGCGGGGGAGAGGCCGGCGCTGGGCTCATCGAGCAACAGGACGTTCGGCTCCATCATCAGCGCACGTCCCATCGCGACCATTTGACGCTCGCCGCCGGAGAGTGATCCTGCTCGCTGCTTCCGCCGTTCGCCTAACGTGGGGAACAGGTCCACCACCTTGTCGAATCGTGCCGAGAAGTTCTTGGGGTCCTGGAATGCGCCCATTTCCATGTTCTCCTCAATGGTGAGCGAGGGGAACACGTTGTTGGTTTGCGGCACGAAGCCCACGCCACGCCGCACGAGCTGATCGGCCCTGAGATTCGTGATGTCCTCGTCACGCAGCAACACGGCGCCGGTGTTGATGTGCACGAGGCCGAAGATCGCCTTCAGCAAGGTGGACTTTCCCGCCCCATTGGGCCCGATGATGCCAACGAGTTCTCCGTCTTTGGCATACAGATCGGAGCTGTTGAGGATGTTTACCCCGGGGAAGTAGCCCGCGTACAGGCCGTCGGCCCGCACCAGCGCTCCGACCGCCTCCGACTTGTGCACCTGCTCCATCGTCGCCGCGTGGGACGAGGCGAGTTGCTCGGCGTTCGTGTCGAGTTCGGTCTCGAAAACGTGCGCGTTGTCCGGGTCGTCTGGCCCGGCGAGATCGGCTGGCTCGGTGTAGTTCATGCGCTGTCTCCGTCGGAGGATTCGGTGAGTGTTTCCCCAGTCTCGGTCAACTGTGCCTCGTGGTGGGCTCCCAGGTAAGCGTCAATGACTGCCTGATTCTTCATGACGGTGTCCGGGGGGCCCTCGGCGATGACCTCACCCTGGGCCATGACGATGACCCAGTCGCTGATGTCGTGAACCATGTCCATGTCGTGCTCGACGAAGAGCACGGTGGTGCCCTCTTCTCGCATGGTCTTGATGTGGCCGAGGAGGCTCTGCTTCAAGGCTGGGTTCACGCCCGCCATCGGCTCGTCGAGCATGATGAGTTCCGGATCCGCCATGAGTGCGCGAGCCATCTCGAGCAGCTTGCGCTGGCCACCAGACAGTGACCCGGCGAAATCCCCGACCTTCTCGTGCAGGTTGAACCGCTCGAGTAGGCCCATGGCCTTCTGGCCGACCGACTTCTCCTGGGAGTTCCACAGGAAGGGCAAGATGGCCGCGAAGAAGCGTTCACCGGTCTGGTGCTTGGCGCCGAGCCGCATGTTGTCGATCACGGTCATGCGGCTGAGGGCCTTGGTCAGCTGGAAGGTTCGCACCATGCCGATCCGGGCGAGCTTGTACGGGGCGGTCCCGGCCACCTGGCGGTCGTTGAACGTCCAGGTGCCTTCATCGGCGTCGTCGAACCCGGTGATCAGGTTGAAGAACGTGGTCTTGCCAGCGCCGTTAGGCCCGATGAGGGCCGTGATCGCCCCGCGCTGAATCTCGACGTGTTCCACGTTTACCGCCGTGAGGCCGCCGAAGGACCGACGAACGTGGTCGGCGACCATGATCGGGTCGGGCTTGGGCACGCCGGGGCGGGGTTCCACGGTGGAGAGCGCGGCGAGGGCGGACGCAGCTATCGAGTCAGAGACTGCTTGGTCATTTGGCATCGAGCGCCAACTCCCTTCTGTCTCCGAAGATGCCCTGAGGCCGGAAGACCATCAAGGCGATCAGTCCCGAACCCATCAGAACAAAGCGGATATTGCCGACGTCGGTTGGCTGGAGGAAGTCGATCCAGCCGGCCTGGATGGCCTGTCCGAGGAACTCGCCCGTGCCGGCCAGGATGATCCAGAACAAAATGGCTCCGACGATGGGTCCGAAGACCCGCGCCGCTCCACCGAGCAGCAGAATTGTGTACGCGAAGAAGGTGAACTCTGGTCGGAACGTGTCCGGCTGCACCGACTGTTTGGCGACGGCCCAGACGATGCCGCCGAAGGCGCCGATCACACCTCCAAGCATGAGAGCCTGCAGTTTGTAGGCAAACACGTTTTTGCCCAGAGAAACCACGGCGGCTTCGTCCTCGCGGATGCCACGGACGATTCGGCCCCACGGCGAACGCACCAGGAGCCACACCAGGAGCGTGAACAAAGCCACCAGGATCCAGCCGACGATGACCACCCACAGGTCCTGTCGCGTCCAACTGAGCACAGGCAAACTCTGGAAATCGGCCGGCAGGGGGTTGGTGTCGTGGAAGTCCTGGCCAAGTTTTCCGTTGAGGCCTTGCGCGCCACCGAGAACGTCCTTGAAGGCGATCGAGCGCACGGTGAGCCGGACGAGCTCGCTGAAAGCGATCGTCACGATGGCGAGATAGTCGGCCCGCAAGCGCAGGGTCGGGATACCCAAAATGAGCGCGATCACGAGAGCAACGACGACGCCCACGACGATGGCCAGCCACAGGCTGAGGTCAAAGGTGAGGACGATGACGCCCACCGCGTACGAGCCCGCGGCGACGAACGCCACCTGACCGAAGTTCAGCAGCCCGGTGTACCCGAACTGGACGTTGAGGCCGATGGCTGCCAGGCAGTAGATGATCGCCTGAATACCAATGGCCTGCGTGAGGGTCTGGGTGAGGACAAAACTCCAGTCCATGTCAGCCCACCCTCTCGCGCCTGCCGAGGATGCCCTGCGGGCGAATCATCAGGATGACGATCATGACGAACAGGGCGCCGACGGTCTTCATCTCTGTCGGGATCACCAGGCTGGTGAGCTGGATGAAAACGCCCACCACGAGGGCACCGATGATGGCGCCGTACACGGTCCCGAGGCCGCCAAGGATGACCGACGCGAAGATGATCAGGAGCACTCGCTGCCCCATGTTCCAGATGTTGTCTTGGGTCAGGCCAAGGTAGATGCCGCCGAAGGCAGCCAGCCCAGCCGCGACGGTCCAGACGACCGCGATCACCTTCTCGACGTCGATGCCCGTTGCCGAGGCCAGAGCTGGGTTGTCCGAGACCGCGCGGGTGGCCTTACCGATGCGCGAGCGTTGCACCCAGATGACCGTGATGATCAGCGCGATGGTCGCGAGTCCCGCAAGAATGAGCGCCTTGGGGGTAGTGCTGACAGGGCCGATTTCAATGCCTGGTTGGCCGGCGTACTGGTTGAAGTTTCGTGGTGCGCCACCGAAGAACAACGCCACCCCGTATCTGATAACGATGGCCAGACCGATCGTGATGATCATCATGGCGATAAGGCCGGTCTTGCGGCGGCGTAAGGGGCGCCACAGCACCTTGTTCTGGCCCCAGCCGAACAGCACTGCCGCGATAACAATGGCGATCGGGGCGGCGATGATGATGTGTAGACCCGCTTCGTTCAAGATCAGTGCCGTGAAGGCGCCGAGGGTGAGCAGGTCGCCATGGGAGAAGTTAGTCAGGCCCGTGGTGCCGAAAACGAGGTTCAGGCCGAGTGCCCCGAGGGCGATCATGATGCCGAACAGGATGCCGTCGAAGAGCAGTTGCAGAAATTGATCACCGGACACGTCCAGGAAGCCACCGTCGTCACCGCCACCGCCTTCACCCTCGACGAGCTTGGTGATGATCTTCTTTTCCCCACCGAGGACCAGGAGGGATCGGCTCGCGTCCTCAGGATTCTCGAGCGCAATGCCGTCGGGCAGCGTGGTCACGTCGATCTCGATGGCGTAGGTGCCGCCTCCAGGTAGCGGAATTGCAAAGTCGCCGTTCGCGTCGGACGTTCCCGTCTCGCTGAACCCGGCCTCGTCGCTCACCGTGATGGAGACGTCCGGGATGCCCGACCCGTCGGGGGCGGTGAAACTGCCGACGAGCGTCGTATCTACCGCGTGGGCCGCCGAGGCCCCGAGAATGGTGACGCCCAGGAGGGACAAAACCGCCAGCACCACGGCCGAGACGGCGGCGCGGACTGCGATCAGCACGAAGCTAACCTCCCGAGGTCGCCTGACGGCGTTGCTCGCCGAACAGAGAATTCTGGCAACACTAGCGGCCCGTCGGGCGATTTGGGACCCGGTCGTCCCAAATGCCACATTTCGTTACTACTTCGCTACCGCCCGCACGAGGCAGGTCAAGCGAGCGGTGCAGACCGGGCGGTTGGAGTCGTCAACGATCCGGATTTCGGTGCACACGACGGTGCGTCCGGCTGAGAGCACCAGGGATTCGCCGCGAACGTGTCCGGACGTCGCCGATCGGTGGTGGGTGCAATTCAGATCGATCCCGACCACCACGCTCTCGGGCGCAACGAGGAGGGTCCCGTGGATCGAGCCGAGTGACTCAGCGAGCACGGCACTGGCCCCTCCGTGAAGGAGCCCAAGGGGTTGGGTGTTGCCTTCGACGGGCATCGTCGCGACGACGCGTTCTCGGTCCGCCGAGATGAGCTCAATGCCCATCTTCTCTTCGAGAGCCCCCACACCCCATTGGGTCAATGTGTCGAGAACCTCGTCGTTAACCGCGTCATCTCCCATACCGACAGCGTAGGTCCCACAGCGCACGTCACGCGGTGACACCGGGACGATGCCCCGGCGAGATGGAAGCCGCCGGAGCGAGCCGTTGAAAAAGCCTAGGATCGGAACGTGGCCGACCCGGGACGCTTATTGGTGCTCGACGGGCACTCGTTGGCCTACCGGGCCTTCTACGCGTTGCCGGTAGAGAACTTCAGTACGAGCACGGGTCAGCCGACGAACGCCGTATACGGGTTCACGTCCATGCTGGTCAATCTGCTGCGCGATGAGGAGCCGAGTCACGTCGCGGTGGCTTTTGATGTGTCACGCCGCAGTTTTCGAACCGAAAAGTTCCCGGACTACAAGGCCACGCGGTCGGCGTCACCGGAAGGTTTCAAAGGTCAGGTCGAACTGATCAAGGAGGTTGTCCGCGCGTTCGGGGTGAATGCGCTGGAATTGGAGGGGTTCGAAGCCGACGACATCATTGCCACGCTGGCCACCCAGGCGACCACCAGCGGCTTCACCGTCGGCATTGTGAGCGGTGACCGTGACACGTTTCAGTTGGTCGACGAGCGAACCACGGTGCTGTATCCCCGCAAGGGAGTGTCCGATCTCGCACGGATGACACCCGAAGCAATCGTTGAGAAGTACGGATTGAATCCTGGGCAGTACGCAGACTTCGCGGCCCTGCGCGGCGACCCGAGCGACAACCTTCCCGGCATTCCCGGGGTGGGGGAGAAGACCGCCGTCAAGTGGCTGAACGCCTACCGCGATCTTGCTGGTTTGATCGATCACGTAGACGAGGTGGGTGGGAAGGTCGGCGACGCCTTGCGCGAGGCCGTACCGCAGGTCCTGGTCAACCGGGAACTCACCGAGCTCGTCCGAGACGTGCCCGTAGAGGTCGACCTCGACACACTGCAATGGCGCGAGTGGTCCAGGACATCCGTCAGCGAGTTGTTCGACAGCTTGCAGTTCGCGGCGCTGCGGTCACGGGTTGAATCCCTTCCGCACGGCACCGGGGGTGACGATGTGCTCGACACCCGGGGCGCTGACGAGCACGCGGCCATGGACATTGAGGTACACGAGGCGGGCGCCGTGGCCCAGGTGTTAGCGGGCGTCAGTAGTGGTGCGGTGGCGTTTCGCGGATCCTGGGCGGCGGGGCGGGGCTCGATCGACGCGGTTGCCGTCTGCGACGGCACGTCGGTGACCGTGCTGCCGCTGAGCGGTGACGGCGATCGGGACGCACTCGACGCGTGGCTGATCGATCCGGCTATCGATAAGCGCATCCACGATGCCAAAGGGCCCGACCTCGCCGTGCTGACCCGTACCGGTGGTGACGCAGTGATCCGGGGCGTGTCCGTGGATACGGCGCTGGCGGCCTACCTGGACAGCCCCGGGGCTCGCTCCTACGGGCTGGAGGATGTCGCGACACGGCTTCTTGGCCGCACCTTGGACGACGAACCCGAATCCGGGCAGTTGGCCTTGGATGGCGGAGGCGAGGAGGACCTACGCGGACTCGGAGCGCAGGCTCAGGCCGTGCATGACATAGCAGAGGTCGTGCAGGAACGTTTAGAGGACGAAAAGATCGACTCGCTGCTCGCTGAGATGGAAATTCCTCTTGCCGGGCTCTTGGCGCGCATGGAGTACGCAGGTATCGCGGTGGATCGCGCCGGATTACAAGGCCTGTCCGAGGAGTTCGGCGCCACCATGCGGGCGGCGGAGGACGCGGCCCACGACATCGTTGGCCGCACCTTCAATCTGGGATCCCCCAAACAGTTGCAGGAAGTCTTGTTTGTCGATCGTGGGTTGCCGAAGACGAAGAAGATCAAAACGGGGTACACCACGGACGCCGAGGCGCTGCAGAACTTGTTCGCCACAACCGAGGACCCTGTTCTCGAGCAGCTGTTGGCGTGGCGGGATGTGTCGAAGTTGCGTCAGACCGTGGAGGGGTTGCTTCCCTTGATCGACGATGAGGGGCGCATCCACACCACGTTCCGACAGACGGCCGCAGCCACCGGTCGACTGTCATCGTCCGACCCCAATCTTCAGAACATCCCCATCCGCACCGAGGCCGGACGCAGAATCCGCGGTTGCTTCATTGTGGGTGACGGCTTCGAGTCATTGATGACGGCGGACTACAGCCAGATCGAGATGCGCATCATGGCGGACGCGTCGGGAGACGAGGGGCTGATCGAGGCGTTCATGGAAGGCGAAGACCTCCACAATTCCGTCGCGGCCCGAGTGTTCGGGGTTGACGAATCCGACGTCGATCCTGAGATGCGGCGACGCATCAAGGCGATGAGTTACGGCCTGGCCTACGGACTGTCCGCATTCGGGCTTGCGCAGCAACTGCGGATATCGCCGAATGAGGCGCAGGACCTGATGGACGAATACTTCACTCGATTCGGTGGTGTCCGCGACTACCTCGCCGGGGTCGTGGTCGAGGCTCGGCAGCGCGGCTACACCGAGACGATGTTCGGGCGTCGCCGGTACTTGCCCGATCTCAATCAGGACAATCGTCAACGTCGAGAGATGGCCGAGCGGATGGCTCTCAATGCCCCCATTCAGGGGACCGCCGCGGACATCGTCAAGGTGGCGATGCTGAACGTTGATCGGGCGCTGACCGAACGCAGCCTCGACTCCCGCCTTTTGCTGCAGGTGCACGACGAGCTGGTCCTCGAGGTGGCGCCTGGCGAAGCGCAGGAGGTCGAGGATCTCGTCCGCTCGCAGATGGGCGCCGCCGCTTCCTTGCAGGTTCCGCTGGATGTATCGGTGGGTCAGGGATTGAATTGGCAGGCCGCCGGCCACTGATGCCCCACCAGGGGCCGTCTTCGGGGCTCAACGTCGCGCGATTGGCGGATTTCTCCCGCTGCGGGGGCTGTCGAGCACCCCTAATGTCCCTGCCGTAGCCTTGGGGGGCCCAGCGACCGCTGGATTTCATCGATGTAATGGATTTCCCCTTCTATGACTGCTCCTACAACCTCCACGTCCACTCCTACTCAAGTTGCCGTGAACGACATCGGCTCAGCCGACGATTTTCTGGCCGCGATCGACGCGACCATCAAATACTTCAACGACGGTGACATCGTCGAAGGCACCATCGTCAAGGTCGATCGAGACGAAGTACTTCTCGATATCGGCTACAAGACCGAGGGTGTGATCCCCTCCCGTGAACTCTCCATCAAGCACGACGTCGACCCGAACGAGGTCGTCGGAGTCGGAGACTCGGTTGAGGCTCTCGTCCTGCAGAAGGAGGACAAGGAAGGCCGGCTGATCCTGTCGAAGAAGAGGGCGCAGTACGAGCGCGCCTGGGGCACGATCGAGAAGGTCAAGGAAGAAGACGGCGTGGTCGAAGGCCAGGTCATCGAGGTCGTCAAGGGTGGACTCATCCTCGACATCGGGCTGCGCGGGTTCCTCCCGGCGTCCCTCGTCGAGATGCGTCGAGTCAGGGATCTCCAGCCCTACGTCGGCAAGACCCTCGAAGCAAAGATCATCGAGCTGGATAAGAACCGCAACAACGTGGTGCTGTCCCGTCGAGCTTGGCTTGAGCAGACGCAGTCGGAGGTTCGCCAGACATTCCTGACGCAGCTGCAAAAGGGACAGATCCGGTCCGGTGTGGTCTCGAGCATCGTGAACTTTGGAGCCTTCGTCGACCTCGGCGGTGTCGACGGCCTGGTCCATGTCTCCGAGCTGTCCTGGAAGCACATCGACCATCCGTCCGAGGTGGTCGAGGTCGGCACCGAGGTGACTGTCGAGGTTCTCGACGTCGACATGGATCGCGAGCGGGTCTCGCTGTCGCTCAAGGCGACACAGGAAGACCCGTGGCAGCACTTCGCGCGGACCCATCAACTCAATCAGGTGGTGCCCGGCAAGGTGACGAAGCTAGTTCCCTTCGGCGCGTTTGTTCGCGTGGACGAAGGAATCGAGGGTCTGGTGCACATTTCCGAGCTCGCCGAGCGGCACATCGAACTGCCCGAGCAGATCGTCCAGGTAGGCGATGAGCTGTTCGTCAAGGTCATCGATATCGACCTCGAGCGTCGACGGATTTCGCTTTCTCTCAAGCAGGCGAACGATTCGGCAGACACCCAAGCCTCGGAGGAGTTCGACCCGTACCTGTACGGCATGGCTCCGGCGTTCGACGAGGCCGGCAAGTACATCGGCCCTGAGGGCTTCGATCCGGAGACCGGTGAGTGGAAGGCCGGATTTGAGGATCAACGTGCCGCCTGGGAGCAGGAGTACGCCGACGCGCACGCACGGTGGGAAGCGCATCGCAAGCAGATGAGCGAAGCCCAAGAGGCCGATCAAGCTGCTGCGGTGGACAGTGGTGAAGCCACCTCCTCCTCGTCCGAGGCCGAGGAGACGGACGGCTCGCTTGCGTCCGACGAGGCTCTGCAAGCCCTGCGCGACAAGCTCACGAACGACTAACAGAAACCGCCCAGGTGCGTGTCGGTCTCACCGGGGGAATCGGCTCCGGGAAATCCACCGTGGTCGAGATGCTCGCCGACATGGGCGCAGCGGTCGTCGACGCAGACGAGATCGCTCGCCGCGTGGTCGCTTCGGGTTCCTCCGTGCTCGCACGTCTAGCGGAAAAGTTCGGATCGGACATTTTGCTCGAGGACGGCACGTTGGACAGGGCGCTACTCGCTGAGCGTGCGTTTGCCGATGAGCGGGGAACGCGACGCTTAAACGAGATCACCCACCCGGCCATTCGTGAGCAGGCGGAGCGAGATATCTCTCGCGCAGAGCAGACCTCCGAGATCGTCGTGTATGAAATGCCGCTGCTGGTGGAAAGTGGCCAGGTGTCCCTCGTGGATGTTGTCGTCGTGGTGGACGTCCCCGAGTCGGTGCAAATCGACAGAGCCGTGCGGCGAGGTATGGACGAGACGGATGTGCGCCAGCGAATGTTGCGCCAAGCGTCTCGTGAACAGCGCCTCGAGGCTGCGGATGCCGTGATCGACAACAGTGGCTCGCATGACGCGACGCGCGCACAGGTAGACGCCTTGTGGTCGGAGTGGACCCGGCGGCCCGCATGACGCGGCCCATGACGGATCTGCAGCGCACGGTCGCGCCGTTCGAGGTTGTCTCGGACTACGCGCCCGCGGGAGACCAGCCGCAAGCCATCGAGGAAATCGCCCGACGCATCGAAGGGGGCGATGCTGATGTCGTGCTCCTGGGTGCCACGGGAACAGGTAAGTCGGCCACCACAGCATGGCTTGTGGAGCGACTGCAACGGCCGACGTTGGTCATGGCACCAAACAAGACATTGGCCGCGCAGTTGGCGACGGAGTTCCGGGAACTTTTGCCCCATAACGCCGTCGAGTACTTCGTCTCGTACTACGACTACTACCAACCTGAGGCTTATGTGCCGCAGACCGATACCTACATCGAAAAGGACTCCTCGATCAATGAGGAGGTAGAGCGGTTGCGCCACTCAGCGACCAATTCATTGTTGACGCGTAGGGATGTGTTGGTGGTCGCGTCGGTGTCGGCGATCTACGGATTGGGGACTCCGCAGGAGTACGTCGATCGGATGGTGCGGCTACGCGTCGGGGAGGAGCGGGAAAGGGACGTTCTCCTGCGAATGCTGGTCGACATCCAATACACCCGAAACGACATTGCCTTCGAGCGTGGCACCTTTCGTGTTCGTGGCGACACTGTTGAGGTCTTTCCGATGTATGAGGAACATCCCGTTCGTATCGAGATGTTCGGAGATGACATCGAACGACTGATGACGCTGCACCCGGTGACAGGAGAAATTCTGACCGAAGACCAGGAGATGTACATCTTCCCAGCGACCCATTACGTGGCGGGACCAGAACGCATGGAGCGCGCCATCGGCGACATCGAGGCGGAGTTGCAGACCCGACTCGCGGAGTTGGAAGCCCAGGGCAAGCAACTCGAGGCTCAGCGGCTACGCATGAGAACCAGCTATGACGTCGAGATGATGCGACAGGTGGGCACGTGTTCTGGCATCGAGAACTATTCGCGCCACATCGACGGTCGGCCGCCCGGCTCGGCGCCGCACTGCTTGCTCGACTACTTCCCGGAAGACTTCTTGCTGGTCATCGACGAATCCCACGTCACGGTGCCGCAGATCGGTGCGATGTACGAAGGGGACACGTCGCGTAAACGAACACTTGTTGAGCATGGCTTCCGCCTTCCCTCGGCGCTGGACAACCGGCCTTTGACGTGGGCGGAATTCGTCGAACGCATCAATCAATCGGTCTATCTCTCGGCGACTCCGGGTGCGTACGAACTCGGTCGAGTCGAGGGCGATGTGGTCGAACAGGTGATCCGGCCAACAGGATTGGTTGATCCCGAGATCGTGGTCAAGCCGACCGAGGGTCAGATTGACGACTTGATACATGAGGTGCGCGTACGTGCGGAGCGTGGTGAGCGCGCCTTGGTGACGACGCTGACGAAGCGCATGGCAGAAGACTTAACGGATTATTTGGGAGAGCACGGCATCCGGGTGCAGTACTTGCATTCAGAAGTCGACACTTTGCGACGAGTCGAACTGCTTCGCGAGCTGCGTGCCGGTGTTTTCGATGTGCTTGTTGGCATCAATTTGCTTCGTGAGGGCCTGGACCTGCCGGAGGTGTCCCTGGTGGCGATCTTGGACGCGGACAAGGAAGGTTTCCTGAGGTCGGAAACGTCGCTGATTCAAACCATCGGCCGTGCTGCTCGCAATGTGTCCGGTGAGGTGCACATGTATGCAGATGCGGTCACTCCATCAATGCGGCAGGCGATCGACGAGACCAACCGTCGTCGAGCCAAGCAAATCGCTTACAACACCGAGCACGGAATCGATCCTCAGCCCCTTCGAAAGCGAATAGCCGACATCACGGACCTCCTCGTTCGGGAGGAGGCCGACACCGAAGCGTTGATCGGTAGTCCATCGGGGCAGACTCCGATGCCGGCGCGTCGCAGCGCATCGATGGCGGAAAGCGAGTTGGTTTCACTCGTTGAGCAGCTCACCGCCCAGATGCATCAAGCCGCGGCAGATTTGCAATTCGAGCTAGCCGCGCGGCTACGGGACGAAGTTTCTGATCTGAAGACAGAACTGCGCGGGATGCGGGAAGCCACGGGCTAGGCTCGCGCCAACCAGCCCCACCCTCGCACGGAAGAAGAATCTCGAACATGGACACGTCGCTGCTCGTGTGGGCCATCACGATCGGCGCCATCGTTCTGCTGATCTTGGTCGACTTCTTCACGGTGACCCGCAAGCCTCATGAAGTGATGTTCCGCGAGGGCATGCTGTGGAGCATCTTCTATATTGCGGTGGCGATCGCCTTCGGTGTGATTGTGTGGAATTGGGCGGGGGCGGACTTCGGGACTCAGTACTTCACCGCCTACTTGGTCGAAAAATCGCTGAGTGTGGACAACCTGTTTGTCTTCATCATCATCCTGACGCAGTTCCGGACGCCGGCAAACTTGCATCAGCGTGTGCTCCTCGTGGGAGTGGTCCTCGCGCTCGTGATGCGCGCCATCTTCATTGCAATTGGCGCTGCAGCGATCTCCTTGTTCGCGTTCACCTTCGTGCTGTTCGGCGCGTTGCTCTTGTGGACCGGGATTCAGCTGATGCGGCACCGGAACGAGGACCCGGACCCGATGGACAACATCATCATTCGCAACGTTCGCAAGCGTTACCGGTTCGCCGATGACTACGACGGGACCAAGCTCTTCACCGTCATTGATGGCCTGAAGGTCGCCACTCCGTTGTTGCTCGTGATGGTCGCAATCGGCGGCACCGATCTTCTTTTCGCACTCGACTCGATTCCGGCGACCTTTGGAGTGACCCAGGAGCCGTATTTGGTTTTCGCCGCCAACGCCTTCGCCCTGCTCGGACTCCGGGCCTTGTACTTCGTGCTCAAGGGCTTGCTCGACAAACTCGTGTATCTGTCGACCGGCCTAGCGGTCATTTTGATGTTCATCGGCGTGAAACTCGTCCTGACCTACTTCCACGAGGTGTTCCCGGACACGGTGCCCAAGATCGAAACGACGTGGTCGTTGGCTTTCATCGGGGTGGTTCTCGTGGTCGTAACGATCGCTTCGTGGATCAAGACACGTCGGGATCCAGATGCCATTGCCCATGCGGGTCGCTTGACGGCTACTCCGGAGGAGAAGGCGGGTGAGCAGGCCTAGCGGTACTCGCGGGGGGAGCCGCACTCGCAGGGGGAGCGGAATCCGTCTCGGACGGTCGCGTCAGGCCGGTAACGCCCGCATCAAGAAGGGCTTGCCGTAACGCGGCAATTTCGGTGCGGAGTGCTTCGAGATCCTCCTTGACCGCCGACTGTCCCTCCTGCGCACGCCCGCTGATTCGGGTAACCACCGCCGAGGCGACTGACGCGCCCACCAGGCCCAGCAGCGAGATACCCACGACCATGAGCCCGACGGCGACAATGCGCCCATTTGTGGTGACCGGCACGTAATCGCCGTAGCCGACGGTGGCCATGGTCACCAGTGACCACCACACAGCATCGCCGAAGGATTCGATATCCGCGCCCTTGGCCCCGCGTTCCGCGTTGAGCACAGCGAGGGAGCTGAGATACGTCAGGAATGCCACCGCGAAGACCACGGCCGTCGCGGTCCGACCGACGCGCAACCGGCTGCCCCGGCTGATCAGCCACTGACCGGCGGTGAGCACGCGCAGGACGCGCAGCACTCGGAAGGCAGGGACGGCGACCGCAATGACATCGAGCGGATGGTGGACCAGGTATGCAATGTGCTTGGGCGCCAGGACGGTGCGAAGGGTGAGATCAACAATGAAGACCACCCAAATGACGTTCATTGCGGTGTCGAGTCGATCTAACCCTTCAGAGGTGAGGCCCTCGTCGAGAACGTAGAACGAGTACAGGACGAGATACCCAACGGCCAAGAGCACCATCGCCAGGGCGGTGCGGCGTTCATACGCGTCCAGCCGCCCCTGCGCTCGCACTTGTCGAGGGTTGTCCGGATCTGGCGTGCTGTCGGTGATGTGAGCCCAGATTCGATCCATGCGCGAGGTATCTAACGGTGCAGTAGTCGAGGCTGCCGCCGATTCTTGGGGTTGCGCCGATGCCACCAGGGCAGCCTACGAGGTGACTGTCCGTGTGTGTGGCGTCTGACGAACAGATGGCGGTTGTTTGCGATGTCGGGGGAAATCCCCGTTCACCAGCCCCGTTTCCACCAATTATCCAACGACGGTCGCTCCCGGCCCAGCGTCGTGTCGTCACCGTGGCCGGGGTAGACCCAGGTGTCGTCGTCGTAACGGTCGAAAATCTTCTCGACCACACCGCGGTACAGGGTCTCGAAATCTTCCGGCGACCAGGTGCGACCCACGCCACCCGGAAAGAGGCAGTCACCGGTGAACAGATGGGTGTGTCCGTGTGGATCGTCGAAAGTAAGGACCAGCGACCCGGGGGTGTGTCCGACCAGGTGGATCACACCCAGGGTTACATCGCCGACGGTGATGGTCTCTTCGTCGTGCAGTCGATGTCGCGTGGAAACATCGATAGCGTCGGCGTCCGCATCGTGGGCGTAGGTCGGCGCATGCGTCGCGCGGGTCACGTCGGCTAGTGCGCCCCAATGATCGTGATGGCGATGCGTGGTTACGACGCCGCTGAGTGTGTCGCCGCCCACGAGATCGAGGATCCGGTTGCTTTCCGTTGCAGCATCGATCAGGAGTTGTTCGCCCGTAGCAGTGCAGCGCAGCAGGTAGACGTTGTTGTCCATGGGGCCAACCGCAAGCTTGCGGATGACCACCGTCGACAGTTCGCGGTTGAGTGCGGGACCGCCTACGCTGGCGTGACCGGAATACATGTTTGGCACCCTAGCGACAGGTGCCCACGGGAATATGCCGAGAAAGGGGCCTTGGTGGTTGGCGAGAGCCTCGTAGTCCGCGGTGCGCGGGAGCACAATCTCAAGGACGTATCGCTGGATCTTCCCCGGGACGCCCTCATCGTCTTCACGGGATTGTCGGGATCCGGCAAATCATCGTTGGCGTTCGACACCATCTTTGCCGAGGGGCAGCGTCGCTACGTCGAAAGTCTCTCAGCCTATGCGCGTCAGTTTCTCGGACAGATGGACAAGCCGGATGTCGATTTCATTGAAGGGCTCTCACCGGCGGTTTCGATCGATCAGAAGTCAACATCTCGCAATCCGCGCTCGACGGTGGGGACGATCACTGAGGTCTACGACTACCTGCGCCTGCTCTACGCCCGGATAGGAAAACCACATTGCCCCGAGTGCGGGGATCCCATCAGCCGGCAGACCCCGCAGCAGATCGTCGACCAGGTGCTCGACCTGCCCGCAAAGACCAGATTCCAGGTGCTGGCGCCCCTGGTTCGCGACCGCAAGGGTGAATACGGCGAGCTCTTTCAGCAGTTGCAAACCCAGGGCTACTCCCGGGCTCGCGTCGACGGTGTCGTCTATGGGCTAGACGAAGTCCCCAAGCTCAAGAAACAAGAGCGTCACACCGTTGAAGTCGTTGTCGACCGATTGACCGTCAACAAAGAATCGAGGCGTCGACTCACCGACAGTGTGGAGACGGCACTGGGCCTCGGCCACGGCTATGTGGTTTTGGACTTCGTCGATCGCGAGGAAGGCGATCCCGAGAGGGAGCGGATCTACTCCGAGCATCTGGCCTGCCCGAGGGACGGACTGTCCTTCGAAGAACTCGAACCACGCTCCTTTTCGTTCAACTCTCCCTTTGGAGCCTGCCCCGAATGCTCCGGGTTGGGAACAACGCGCGAAGTGGACATCGAACTCGTCGTCCCGGACGTGGATCGCTCCCTGGGTGAGGGGGCAATTGCGCCGTGGTCCCGTGGCACAGTCTCGGGATACTTCTCGCGACTGCTCGAGGCCATCGCCGATGAAATCGGTGTTGATGTCGAAACCCCGTGGAAGAAGATTCCGGCGCGGTCGAAGAGGGTGATCCTTGAAGGCTACGACGAGCCCATTCATGTGCAGTACCGCAATCGCTATGGACGGCGCCGGTCGTACTACACCGAATACGAGGGCGTTGTTCCCTATGTGAAGCGCAGGCACGCGGAGGCAGAAACCGATGCGTCGCGGGAACGCTTCGAGGGTTACATGCGGGAAGTCCCCTGCAACGCCTGTTCCGGGAGTCGACTCAAGCCACTCACGCTCGCGGTCACGATCGAGGGTAAGTCAATCGCTGACATCGCCTCGCTGCCGATCGGGGAGGCCGCCGACGCCTTGAGCAGCCTTGCCCTTAGCGAGAGAGAAAGCGTGATTGCGTCACGCGTGTTAAAGGAAGTCAACGAGCGCCTGCAATTCCTCGTGGACGTCGGTCTGCATTACCTGTCGATGGATCGTGCTGCTGGCACATTGGCCGGCGGTGAGGCGCAGCGGATCCGCTTGGCCACCCAGATCGGATCAGGCCTCGTGGGTGTTTTGTACGTCCTCGACGAACCGAGCATCGGACTCCATCAGCGTGACAATCACCGCCTGATTGAAACCCTGGTTCGCCTACGAGATCTGGGGAACACCCTGATTGTTGTCGAGCATGATGAAGACACGATCCGCACAGCCGACTGGGTTGTCGACATCGGACCCGGAGCCGGGGAGCACGGTGGGCAGATCGTCGTCAGTGGAACGGTGTCAGAACTCGTTGCGAATTCGGAATCCATCACCGGTGAGTACCTGTCGGGAAGCCGAGGTATCGACGTACCGGCAGTACGGCGTCCTCAGGAGCGTGGATGGATCACCATCAAGGGGGCGCGTGAACACAATCTGCAGAACGTCTCGGCGCGTTTTCCGTTGGGGAACTTCGTCTGCGTGACCGGGGTAAGCGGGTCAGGCAAGTCGACCTTGGTGAACGACATCTTGTTCAACGTCCTTGCGCGCGACTTGAACGGCGCCCGGCTCGTTCCAGGAAAGCACAAGAGCATCACTGGTACCGATCAGATCGACAAAGTTGTGCACGTCGACCAAAGTCCCATCGGACGTACGCCACGGAGTAACCCGGCGACGTACACGGGCGTCTTTGATCACATTCGCAAGCTATTTGCCGCGACCGCAGAAGCCAAGGTGCGGGGGTATCAGCCGGGTAGGTTCTCCTTCAACGTGAAGGGCGGACGCTGTGAGGCGTGCAGCGGCGACGGCACGATACGGATCGAAATGAACTTCCTTCCCGACGTCTACGTTCCCTGCGAGGTCTGTCACGGTGATCGCTACAACCGCGAGACCTTGGAAGTCCACTACAAGGGCAAAACCATCGCGGAGGTGCTGGATCTTCCGATAGAAGACGCCCTGTCCTTCTTCGAGGCCGTGCCGGCGATCGCACGACACCTGTCCACGTTGGTCGATGTGGGGCTCGGATACGTGCGCATGGGACAGTCGGCACCAACGTTGTCCGGGGGAGAGGCGCAACGTGTGAAGCTGGCCAGCGAACTGCAAAAGCGCTCGACGGGCCGCACCGTCTACGTACTCGATGAACCCACCACCGGCCTGCACTTCGAAGACATTCGCAAACTCCTCGGTGTCCTTCAATCCCTGGTCGACAAGGGCAACACAGTCATCGTCATCGAGCACAACCTCGACGTCATCAAGTCCGCCGACTGGATCGTGGATCTCGGGCCAGAAGGGGGATCCGGTGGAGGAACGGTCGTCGCGGAAGGAACGCCGGAATCGATAGCGGCCGCGGACGCCAGCCATACCGGACGTTTTCTTCAACCCCTGCTGTGAACGCGCCTTCGGCGAAACGGTCACGTACCATGACCATATGGCACCTACTCTTCGACGACGTGACGTTATTGCCGGAGGCGGCCTGGTAGCCGTCGGCGGCATCCTGGTGGCCTGCGGCGGGGGTGACAGCGCTTCAGAGGGCGCTGCGGCGTCCGCGGAGGCCGCACCATCCCCCTCACAGACGCCGGACGCTTCTACGCCCGAGGCCGCACCTAGCTCGGCCGAGGAAACGGAAGTCAACGATGGGGGAGGTTCGGAAGAGGCCGCTTCGCAGGAGGGGGTTGATGGAGTCGCGTCTGTTGACGAGATTCCCGTCGAAGGTGGAGTGGTGATTTCCGATCCGCCCGTCGTGCTGGTGCAGCCGACGTCCGGAGACGTCAAAGGTTTTAGTGCGGTGTGTACGCACCAGGGGTGCTTGGTGTCATCGGTGGAGTCCAACGAGATCCTGTGTCCCTGCCATGGATCGCTGTTCTCCGCCACGGACGGCAGCGTGATCACCGGACCTGCATCCGAAGGCCTACCGGCGGTTCCCGTGGAGGTGCAGGGCAACTCGGTCGTCCTCGCTTAGGGCATGGACGATGGCCGATCCCAGCGAATACCGGCCGGCCTCTGGATCAATTCCGCAAGCACCCGGCGTCTACCGTTTCCGGGACGCCCACGGACGTGTTGTGTATGTGGGCAAGGCGCGGTCGCTGCGCTCCCGACTGAACTCCTACTTCGCTGACTTCACCGCACTTCATCCGCGAACACAATCGATGCTGACAGCGGCCGACAGTGTGGATTGGGTCGTCGTCGCAAACGAAGTCGAGGCTCTTGCCCTGGAGTTCACGTGGATCAAGGAGTACGACCCACGCTTCAACGTCAAGTACCGCGACGATAAGTCCTACCCGTACCTTGCCCTAACTATCTCCGAAACATTTCCACGTGCTGCGGTGGTCCGGGAGCCTCGACGGAAGGGGACCCGGTACTTCGGTCCCTACGCCCATGCATGGGCCATTCGAGAGACCCTCGACGAGTTGACGAAAGTGTTCGGAGTGCGAACGTGTCGAGATGGCGTCTTCAAGCGCGCCGCGCAGTTGGGCCGGCCATGCCTGCTTGGTTATATCGACAAGTGCTCCGCGCCATGCGTGGGTCGCATAGACGAGGAGCACTATCGGCAACGTGTGGACGACATGAGTCGCTTCCTCGGTGGGCAAACGGACGCGTTCATCAAGGACATGCGCGCGTCAATGGAGCAGGCGTCCGCGCGCCAGGACTACGAGGAGGCGGGTCGGTGGCGGGATCGCATGGGCGCGCTGACACGCGCGATGGAGCGCAATGCGGTCGTCCTCGGGGACAGCACTGATGCCGACGTTGTTGGCCTTCATGACGATCCCTTGGAAGTAGGCGTCCAGGTCTTCCACGTCCGCGCGGGTCGACTGATCGGTGAACGAAGTTTTATCGTCGAGAAGGCAGAAGATCTTTCCGTCGGTGGCTATGGGGAACGCGTTCTCCAACGGTTGTATGCCGCGCGTGAAGGCGTAGAGATTGACAGCGCGGTGCCACCGCGAGAGATCCTCGTGTCGCGCGCCCCCGCGGACATTGATGCGCTCGCGCATTGGCTCAGCTCACGCCGAGGATCCACGGTAGAGATCAGGGTGCCTCAGCGTGGGGACAAGCGTGCCTTGATGGAAACGGCAACGACTAATGCAGCCGAGGCGCTGATGCGACACCGAATGCGACGCTCGAGCGATTTGACATCACGGAGCGAGGCGATTGCGGAACTACAGACGTATCTGGATCTCGCCGAAGCACCGTTGCGCATCGAATGTATCGATGTGTCGACGTTGCAAGGAACGGACACGGTCGCATCACTCGTTGTGTTCGAAGACGGTCTTCCGCGCAAGCGCGACTACCGAACCTTCATCATTCGGACCGAGAGAGCAGACGATCTTGCATCGGTTCGCGAGGTGGTGGAGCGTCGCTTCGCACGAGTGAAGCAAGTGGAGTCGGAGGCCGACGATGCTGCGGATGTGCAGGGCCAAGGCGAGGCCGGGCGTGAGAAAAGCGGCTCGCAGTCCTTTGCGTATCCGCCGGGGCTGCTCGTCATTGACGGCGGTGCACCACAGGTCGCTGCTGCCCAGGAGGCCTTGACGGAGAGCGGTGTTGGCGATATCCCCGTTGTTGGGCTGGCCAAGAGGCTCGAAGAGGTGTGGACGCCAGAGTCGGCAGATCCCGTCATCCTCCCTCGGACCAGCGAAGCGCTGTATCTCCTGCAACGGATTCGGGATGAGGCGCACCGAACGGCGATTGCTCTGCACCGTAAGCGCCGGACGGCACGGCAGCGGCGCAGCGCACTCGATGACATTCCTGGTCTCGGACCCAAGAAGGCGGCGGCCCTGCTCGCCCATTTCGGATCCGTTCGTTCTATCCGTGCGGCTTCGACAGACGAACTTCAGAAGGTTCCCGGAATTGGCCCTACGGTCGCCACCACCGTGCACGAGGCGCTAGCGTCGTCATCATGACGAGGTCACGATGACGACGGAGGCTTTCGACGTTCTCCTCGTGACGGGTATGTCCGGGGCAGGTCGGTCGACCGCGGCTCGCGCTCTCGAGGACGCCGGATGGTTCGTCATCGACAACATTCCACCGATGTTGATCGGGGCGGCTATCGACGTCGCCGTAGAGAACCCCGACCTGCATCGGGTCGCCGTGGTCGTCGATGCACGCGGTGGATCCTTCTTCCCGCAGTTGACCGAGGCGATGGCCAATCTTCGTCGCGACGGAGTCGAGCTTCAAGTTCTCTTCCTCGAGGCCTCCGAGGAATCTCTCGTCCGACGATTCGAATCGTCGCGTAGGCCGCACCCACTGCAGGAGGGAAACCGCATCCTCGACGGCCTGAGGCGGGAGCGGCTCGTGCTCGGTGATCTTCGGTCGACCGCCGATCTGGTGATCGACACGACGCACTTGAACGTGCATGAACTGCGGCGAGCCATTGATGCCGCCTTCGCTGAGCCGGACGAGCGCCTGCGAGTCACGATCATGTCCTTTGGCTTCAAGCACGGCATACCGGTGGATGCCGACATGGTTGCCGATGCCCGTTTCCTGCCGAATCCATTCTGGGATGACTCGTTGCGGGACCTGACAGGCCGAGACGCCACGGTCGCTGATGCGGTTCTCGCCGGAGACGGGGCAAATGCATTTCTGGAACATCTGGCTGCGCTCGTTCGAACCACGAGAGACGGCTATCTGCGGGAGGGGAAACGATTCGTCACTGTGGCTGTGGGGTGCACGGGCGGCAAGCATCGCAGCGTGGCACTCGCCGAGGCCTTGTCCACCATGTTGGAGTCACCGCATGCCGTCGTCGGGGTGGAGCACCGAGATCTCGGCAAGGAGTAGGGCATGGGTGAGGCGAACACCCCCCACTCTGGCCAGCCGTTGGTTGCGGCCCTCGGTGGGGGACATGGGTTAGCGGTTAGTCTGCGCGCACTTCAACGCGTGACTAATCGCGTGACGGCGATCGTGGGAGTCGCCGATGACGGTGGGTCGAGCGGACGGCTGCGTCGAGAGCGGGGGATTCTGCCTCCGGGAGACCTCCGGATGGCTCTGGCCGCCTTGTGTGACGGGGATGTCCGGACACGACCCTGGATCGATGTTCTGCAATTTCGATTCTCCGATGGTGCTGAGCTATCCGGGCATGCCCTCGGAAATCTGTTGCTGTTCGCGTTGTGGGAGGGGACATCGGATCCAGTGGCGGGACTCGATGAATTGGTCGGCCTGCTGGGATGTCGCGGTCGGGTTTTGCCGTGTTGCGTCGATCCCTTGGAGATCGTCGCGTCTATCCGAGGTCACGATGGGCAGCATCCCAAGGACGTGAGCGACGTGCGTGGGCAAGTGGAGGTGGCGACAACTCACGGGCGCGTGTTGCAGGTCTGGGTGGAGCCGCCGGAGGCCACAGCGTGCCCACAGGCTGTGGCGTCGATCGAAGCGGCTGATGTCATCACCGTGGGGCCGGGCTCGTGGTTCACCTCCGTGATGCCGCACCTGATGGTGCCAGAGATTGCGGATGCCGTTGCATCCTCGTCAGCCACTCGGGTGCTCGTCTTGAATCTTGTGGAACAAGAGGGCGAGACCGGTGGATTCACTCCGGCGGAGCACATCGAGGCGCTGAAACGTCACGCCCCGCGGGTGGCCTTCGATCATGTGATCGCCGATGCAACCCACATTCGGGAGGGTGCCGGCAGAGACGATGTCGTGTCTGCGTGTGCGTCGTGGGGGAGCGAAGTCACGTTCGCCGATGTCTCGGCAACCGAAGATCGGCATGACCCGGGGAAGTTGGCACGCGTTTTCGATACGGTTCTGGTCCGATGACGGGAGGAAGCGCGACCATGGCGATGACGGCGGCGGTCAAGGATGAGCTCAGTCGTGTCGAGGTGACCAAGGCATCTTGCCGTAAGGCGGAAGTGTCGTCCCTGCTGCGTTTCGGTGGTGCTCTGCATATCGTCAGTGGCGCGATCGTCGTCGAAGTCGAGGTGGACGCCGGCGCGACGGCTCGGCGCCTCCGCAAGGACATTTTCGATATCTACGGTCACGACACCGAAGTGTCTATGGTTCAGGCAAGCGGCATCCGCAAAGGAACCAGGTATGTAGTCCGGGTATCGCAGGGCGGCGAGGCACTGGCGAAACAGACCGGGATCGTGGATGGCAGTGGGCGTCCAGTGCGCGGCTTGCCACCCGCTGTCGTTGGCGGTGAACTCAGCGATTGCGAAGCAGCGTGGCGGGGTGCATTTCTCGCGCACGGCTCGCTCACCGAACCGGGCAGGTCGAGTTCGCTGGAAATCACCGCTCCCGGCCCCGAAGCCGCGCTCGCCTTGGTAGGTCTCGCCCGCCGACTCGGGATCGGCGCGAAGTCCCGGGAGGTCCGCGGCGTCGACCGAGTGGTGATTCGTGACGGTGACGCCATCGGGGCCCTGCTGACGCGGATGGGTGCCCATGAATCTGTGCTTGCATGGGAGGAGCGCCGGATGCGGCGGGAGGTGCGCGCAACGGCCAACCGCTTGGCCAATTTCGACGACGCCAATCTGCGGCGTTCCGCTCGAGCAGCAGTGGCCGCGAGTGCTCGCGTGGGCCGGGCGCTGGAAATCCTGGGTGACGATGTCCCCGACCATCTCGTGGTGGCGGGTCGTCTGCGGATAGATAACCAGCAGGCGAGCCTGGAGGAACTGGGTGCGCTCGCGGACCCTCCGATGACGAAAGATGCCATCGCCGGCCGAATCCGTCGGCTGCTGGCTCTTGCGGACAAGCGCGCCGCCGAGTTAGAAATCCCCGATACCGAAGCCGCCTTGGCCGACGCTGATCTGAGGGACGACTAGCCCGGCGAAAGACTCCGATTCCTTGCGGACTCGGGCGGTCCCGGCGTCACACAAACGTAACCTGCGTCACTAAGATGTAAGCGTTATCTCGCCCAAGGACGCGTTCAGAGAGGGTCGATGGCGAACATCGGGTCTCGTGGCGCTCACCAGCCGGCACGACCACCACGGCAATACGAGGAGACTGTGTGACCATCAAGGTCGGTATCAATGGATTCGGTCGAATTGGCCGCAACTTCTTCCGCGCCCTGCTCAGCAGCGGTGCGGACGTCGAGATTGTGGGCGTCAACGACCTCACGGACACAACCACGCTCGCGCACCTACTGAAATACGACTCGATCCTCGGCCGCATCGATGTACCGGTGGAGGCTGCAGAGAACGCGATCGTGGTGGACGGCACATCAATCCCTGTTTTCGCAGAGCGGGATCCGGCGAATCTGCCCTGGGCATCGGTGGGTGCCACCGTTGTCGTGGAGTCCACCGGAATATTCACATCGGCCGACGATGCTCGCAAGCACGTCGACGCTGGAGCGTCGAAGGTCATCATCTCCGCACCCGCCAAGGGTGAGGACATCACGATCGTCATGGGGGTGAACGACGGGGACTACAACCCCGCCTCGGACGTAATCATTTCGAACGCGTCCTGCACCACCAACTGTCTGGCCCCGATGGCTAAGGCCATCGATGATGCATTTGGCATCGAGCGCGGGCTGATGACCACCATTCACGCGTACACCAACGACCAGCGAATCCTGGACTTCCCGCACAGTGACCTGCGTCGGGCCCGGGCTGCCGCGGTCAACATGATTCCGACCAGCACCGGAGCCGCGAAGGCGATCGCTCTTGTTCTGCCCCACTTGAAGGGCAAGCTCGACGGATACGCCATGCGCGTTCCCGTTCCTACCGGATCGGCCACCGATCTGACCGTCGAACTGAAGACAGCGGCCACCAAAGAGGAAATCAACGCCGTTGTGAAGCAAGCAGCCGACGGTCCGATGAAGGGGATCCTTCAGTACACGGAAGATCCGATCGTGTCGACGGACATCGTGACCGACCCGGCATCGTGCATCTTCGATGCAGGGATGACGAACGCCAACGGCAATATGGCCAAGGTGCTCGGCTGGTACGACAACGAGTGGGGCTACAGCAACCGCCTGGTCGATCTCGTCGGGTTGGTCGGCGCCACACCGTGAGCATGCCGAGCCTGGATGACCTCCAGGTCGCCGGCCATGTCGTGATCGTTCGAGTGGACTTCAACGTCCCCCTTGCCGACGACGGTGCTGGCGGCCGGGTCATTACCGACACGGGTCGCATCGAGGCGGCGTTGCCCACCATCGAGTACCTACGCGATCACGGGGCGCGCATCCTGCTGCTGGCCCACCTCGGGCGACCCAAGGGAATTGTGACTCCGGAGGCCAGCCTGGCCCCGGTAGCTCGGGAATTGTCTCGCCTGTTGTCCATCGATGTGCCGATCGCCGCCGATGTGGCGCAGGCGCGAGACGAGCTGAGTCGAGCGGCCGACGGCGGAGTCGTGGTGTTCGAGAACATCCGATTCGATGCTCGTGAAACGAGTAAGGACCCGGATGAGCGCGCCGTGCTGGCCCGCGAGTTGGCCGATCTCGGGGACCTCTTCGTCTCCGATGGTTTCGGTGTCGTGCACCGAGAGCAGGCATCGGTCACCGACCTTGCGTCACTCCTGCCGCACGCGGCAGGTCGCTTGGTAGAGCGTGAATCGGCGGTCTTCTCGCAGCTGCTAGGGCAGCCGGATCGGCCGTATGTGGTCATCCTCGGCGGCTCCAAGGTCAGCGACAAGCTCGGGGTCATCGGCAATCTGATTCCCCGCGTCGATCGTCTCCTGATCGGCGGTGGAATGGCCTTCACGTTTNTGGCGGCTCACGGATTCTCGGTGGGAAATTCTCTTCTGGAAGCCGATCAGATCGCGACGGTCGAGGCCTATCTGGAGCAGGCCNAACGGCGCGGTGTCGAGGTGGTCCTTCCCGTGGACGTCGTTGTCGCCGATCGGTTCGCTGCGGATGCGAATATCACGGTGGTGGCCACGGACGAAATCCCGGATGGCTGGATGGGTGTGGATATCGGCCCGATAACCGCGGAGGCGTTCGCCCGGCACATCGCCGACGCGGGCACGATCGTGTGGAACGGGCCGATGGGTGTGTTCGAGATGGAGCCGTTCGCGGCCGGGACGAGAGCGGTGGCGGAGGCCATAGCCCAGGCGTCCGGGATGACGGTGGTCGGTGGCGGTGACTCTGCAGCCGCCATCCGAATCCTGGGAGTCGACGAGAAGCGCTTCGATCACATCAGCACCGGTGGGGGAGCGAGCCTGGAGTTCCTCGAAGGCAAGGAGTTACCCGGGCTGGCGGTTCTGGCGGCACCGAACACAGACATGGATAACACCAAGGAGAACGAATGACCGAGCGCAAGCCCTTGATGGCTGGCAACTGGAAGATGAACATCAACCACTTTGAGGCAATCGCCCTCGTGCAAAAGCTCGCCTTCGGGTTGAACGAGAAGGATCTTGAGGCTGTCGAGGTCGCGGTGCTGCCGCCGTTTACCGATATTCGAAGCGTGCAGACGCTTATCGAGGGCGACCACTACGACATCGCCTACGGCGCTCAGGATTTGTCCGTTCATGAATCCGGCGCTTACACCGGTGAGGTCTCGGGCACGATGTTGGCGAAACTTGGATGCACGTTTGTTGTCGTCGGGCATAGCGAGCGACGCGAGCATCACAGCGAGGATGACGGGATCGTCAACGCGAAGGCAAAGACGGCTCAGGCGCACGACCTGATTCCCATCGTGTGTGTCGGCGAAGGTCTGTCGGTCCGTCAGTCGGGTGACCATGTCGACTTCGTGCTGAACCAGGTTCGGGGATCGCTCGATAGTCTGGGCGCCGAACAGGTCGGAGGGCTCGTCATCGCGTACGAGCCGGTCTGGGCGATCGGCACCGGCGAGGTGGCCACNGGTGACGACGCCCAGGAGGTGTGCGGGGCGATTCGACTCGATATCGAGCAGCGCCTAGGTGCCTCGTGTGCGCAGTCGGTGCGGATCTTGTACGGCGGCTCGGTGAAGGCGGCCAACGTCGCGGGAATCATGAGCCAGCCGGACGTCGATGGCTGCCTGGTGGGTGGAGCGAGTCTGGATGCAGACGAATTCATCGGCATAGTCCGGTACCGNCTACACCCCGANATGTTGGCCTAAACCCCGGAGGTATCGTTCACCCCGATGATCACCGTTCTCACCATCGTTCTTGCAGTGCTCCTGGCTATCACCAGTTCGCTGCTCGTCGTCCTGATCCTGCTGCACCGCGGCAAGGGCGGGGGACTGTCCGACCTCTTTGGTGGTGGCGTGACCTCGTCGATCGGGGGCTCGTCGGTTGCGGAGAAGAATCTTGATCGGTTGACAGTAGGCATCGGGCTCGTATGGGCCGCGAGCATCGTGGCCGTTGGCTTGATCATCAGCACCTAGTTCGTCGAGGAAATCAGGCGCCGTGTCCTTTAGTGGCGTCGTACATCAGGAGGAAATTCATGGCCGGAGGCAGTGCGATCCGAGGCAGCCGAGTCGGCGCAGGCCCGATGGGCGAAGCCGAGCGTGGAGAGGCGGCCCCGCGAATCTATGTCTCCTTCTGGTGTGCGAACGGGCACGAATCCCGTCCAAGTTTTGCCACCGACGCTGAAATTCCCGAGGAATGGGACTGCGCTCGATGCGGACTACCCGCAGGACCGGATAAGGACAACCCTCCGGCGCCACCCAAGATCGAGCCNTACAAGACTCATCTGGCCTACGTGAAGGAGCGTCGCTCGGACAAGGATGGCGCGGCNATCTTGCAAGAAGCGCTGGATCGTCTGCACGGGAAGTAGACAACCCCTCTACCGCTGCTGGCCCTCTATGCCTGCAGCGCGCGCCCGACCGTCGTGCGTAGCGACTCCCACGACGAAACGAAGGCAGCTTCCCCNGCGGCCTCAAGTTCTGCACATATCTCCTGGAAGTCGATTCCTGCCTCGGCAATGCCGTCGAGAACCGATTGGGCNGCTTCNTGGCGACCGGTGACCGTGTCGCCGGCGAATTGTCCTTCGGCCNCCACCGCCTCNAGAGTCGACTCAGGGACCGTATTGACGCATCCGGGCGCGGCGAGTTCTACCACGTATCGGGCTGGGTCGTAGTCCGGGTTCTTGACGCCGGTACTGGCCCACAGCGGGCGTTGCGGACGGGCACCCGCTGCTGCGAGTTGCCGCCACACATGCGAGGCGGTGTGAATTTCGTACGCGTGCCACGCCAGGTGGGCGTTGGCGATAGCGGCGCTGCCACGAAGGGACTCGGCACGGGGTGAGGAACTGTTCTCAAGCCGAGCATCGACAGCGGTGTCCACACGGCTGACAAAGAACGATGCGACAGATTCGATTGCTGCCACATCCAGGCCAGCGTCACGCGCGTGTCGTAGTCCGGCAGTGTGCGCGGCCATCACCTCGCGGTATCGATCGATCGAGAAAATGAGGGTGACGTTTACGCTGATACCTGCGGCGAGGGTGCTCGTGATCGCGGGCAGTCCGGCAGTGGTGGCCGGAATCTTGATCATGGCGTTGGGTCGATCAACCAGTGTCCAGAGGTCACGGGCCTGCTCGATAGTCGCCTCGGTGTTGTGCGCCAGCCGTGGATCTACTTCGATGGACACCCGCCCGTCTCGACCACCGGTACTGGCGAAGACGGGGGCAAGGATGTCGCACGCGGAACGGACATCGTCGGTCGTGAGTGTGCGGATCGCAGCGTCAATGTCTGCGCCTGATGCCCGAAGTTCGCGCATCTGCGCGGCGTAGTCGTTGCTGCCGCCGGCAATCGCTTTCTCGAAAATGGTCGGATTGGTCGTGACACCAGATATTGCTCGCTCCTGCACCAGGCGTTGCAGGTCGCCGTCCAAACGGGCGCGACTCAAGTCGTCCAACCACAGGCTCACTCCCGCCGCCGTGAGCTCCGTCAGCACCGAGGGGGTCATGAGCTGTGCGCAGCCACGACGCGTCGAGTGGCGTCGGCGACGGCGTCCGCTGTCACGCCGAATTCCGAGAACAACCGCGACCCATCGCCACTTGCACCGAAATGATCCACACCGACGATGGCTCCGTCGTCGCCGACGTACCGATGCCAGCCGATGGTCGATCCCGCCTCGACGGCGACCCGAGGTCGCACATCAGGGCGAATAACGGAGTCGCGATAGGACGCCTCTTGCTCGTCGAACCATTCCAGACACGGCAAGCTCGCCACGTTCACCTCGATGCCTTCACCGGCGAGGGTGTCGGCGGCCTGCAGTGCAAGGTGCACCTCGGATCCGGTCGCCATGATGGTGGCGACCGGTTCGGAGGCTTGTCGAACGAGGTAGCCACCGGCGTGCACGCCATCAAGAACCGATGTCGGCTCGGTGTCCAGAACGGGGAGGCCCTGCCTGCTCAGGACTATTCCGATCGGTTCCCGGCGGCGGAGGATGGCGAGCCAGGCGGCGGACGTCTCGCGTGCGTCCGCAGGGCGACACACGGCAAACCCGGGGATGGCGCGAAGGGACCACAGATGCTCAATCGGTTGGTGCGTCGGCCCATCCTCCCCCAGGCCGATGGAGTCGTGCGTCCACACGAAGGTGCTCGGTGTCTGCATCAACGCGGCAAGTCGAACGGCGCCGCGCATGTAGTCGCTGAATACCAGGAAAGTCCCGCAGAAGGGCCGCGTGAGGCCATCGAGGGCGATGCCATTGACGATGGCCCCCATGGCGTGCTCGCGAATACCGAAGTGGATAACCCGACCGAAGGGCGAGGATGTTGCGGTTTCCTCCGGCAGAAAACTCTTTGCACCCGCAATGGAGGTGTTGTTGGACTCAGCCAGATCCGCTGAGCCTCCCCACAGTTCGGGGAGAACAACCGCCAGCGCACTGATGGTGTCTCCGGACGCTTTCCTGGTGGCGACGGCAGGGCCGGACTCGTACGACGGCAGGGCGGCTTCCATGTCCGCGGGCAATTCGTGGGCGGTGAGACGGTCGAGCAGTGCGGCTCGTTCGGGGTGCAAGGCGCGCCACGTATCGATGGCCATCGCCCATGTTGCTCGATGCGCGGCCCCGCGCGTTGCTCGATCGGAACGGATTCGCTCCAGGAGAGACTCGTCGAAGGCGAAATCCTGACTCGGGTCCAGTCCCAGTTCGCTCTTTGTCGCGGCCACCTCATCGTCGCCGAGCGCGGACCCGTGCGATTTCGACGTGCCACGCGCGTGTGGAGCCGGCCACGCGATGGTAGTTCGCACGCGGATGAAGCTCGGGGCCGTGGTGCAGGCTGCCGAGGCGCGAAGCGCTGTGTCAACGGCAGCGATGTCCACGTCACCGTTGTCCAGCATGTCGACTTCATGAACATCCCAGCCGTAGGACCGGTAACGCGCGACGACGTCCTCGTCGAACGCGAGTGCTGTGTCGCCCTCAATGGAGATCCGATTGTCGTCCCATACGACGCAGAGGTTTGCTAACTGCTGGCGACCTGCAAGAGAACTCGCTTCCGCGGAGATGCCTTCTTCCAGGTCGCCATCGGAGGCAATCACCCAGACCCGGTAGTCGAAAGGACTGTCGGGGGAGTCCGGGTCGAACAGACCTCGCTCAAAACGGGCGGCCATGGCCATACCGACGGCAGTAGCAACGCCCTGGCCGAGCGGCCCGGTGGTTGTTTCGATGCCGGGGGTGTGCCCGAACTCCGGATGCCCGGGAGTCAGCGATCCCCAGCGCCGGAAGGAGCGCAGTTCGTCCATGTCCACGCCGATTCCCGACAGGAAGAGTTGGCTGTAGAGCGTCAGACTCGAGTGTCCGGCGCTGAGGACGAATCGATCACGCGCCGGCCAGGAGGGATCGGATGGGTCGTGTCGGACGTAGTCTCGGTACAGCAGATAGGCGATCGGCGCCAGCGACATCGCTGTTCCGGGGTGGCCATTGCCGACAGACTGCACGGCGTCCATCGCCAAAGCGCGCAGGTAGGTGACGGCTTGGCGGTCGTCTACACCCCAGGCCAGCGGGGTCGATTGTTCGGAGGGCGGCGCGCTCGAAGTCATGACATAACCCTAGGGGAGGGCTGGGGCAGTCGATGGCTTGTACGCTGTCACCACTCGGGAGCAAAGCGGTGATCAAATAGCGCGCGACGCGGTCGAGGCGCACGAGGTCACGATCAACATCAGCAGCATTCACTGGAGCACGACACTTCAGACGGGAGCCGTGCATGGCCACCACGATCGCGGCTCGCCGCGGCATCGGTGAGACAGTGCGCGCGCACGTTGCTCTCACGAAACCCCGCATCATCGAACTTCTTCTCGTCACGGCCCTCCCCACAATGTTTCTTGCCGCGGAGGGCCTTCCCACCGTCCGAGCAACCATCGCGGTTCTGGCGGGCGGAGCTCTGGCCGCCGGCGCCGCGAACACCTTTAACAGCGTCTATGACCGAGATATCGACGCAGTCATGCACCGCACCACCAGCCGCCCAGCGGCCACGGGCCGAGTCTCGGTACGAGCAGGCTTCATCCAGGGATTGATTCTGTCGGCGCTGAGCATCACGGTGCTGACGGTCTTGGCCAATGCTTTGTCCGGGCTCCTCGCGCTGCTGGCGATCGTTGGCTATGCCGTCGGCTACACCATGGTCTTGAAGCGTCGAACGGACCAGAACATCGTGTGGGGTGGTGCCGCTGGCTGCATGCCGGTGTTGATTGCCTGGAGTGCGATTACCGGATCCCTCACGTGGACTCCGGTAGTGCTGTTCGCGGTGATCTTTTTCTGGACCCCACCGCACTACTGGCCGTTGGCCATCAAGTACCGGCAGGACTACCAAGCGGCGGGTATCCCCATGCTGCCTGCCGTGCGCGGGCCGCTCAGTGTCGCCCGACACATCGTCGCCTACACCTGGCTCATGGTCGCGGCGACGTTGGCCTTGATCGTGGTCGCGCCCATGGGGTGGATCTACTCCATCGGCGCTGTTGTGCTCGGGGTGACATTTGCCGTCCAGGCGTACCGGCTCTGGGCGGGCATTCGGTCCGATCGCCGGGATCCGAACCTGGCCGATGGCGATTACTCAAAGGCAAGTCTGAAACTCGCCATGCAGCTGTTCCACGGGTCTATTTCCTACCTGGCTGTGATCTTCTTGCTGGTCGGGCTCGATCCCTTCGTGGTGTAGCCGAGGCTTCGTCGCTCGTTCGCCTACTCAGATATTCGATGGTCNCGGCTGACGAGATCAACGTCACGATCATCGGTAGAGCCGCGAGAGCGCAGTGTGGGCGGNAGAAACNACACCGCGATCCACACCGCGATGGCGCCGAGAACATGAAGGGCGACCAGTAGTTCGGGAAGACCCGTGAAGTATTGCGTGTACCCGATGACGCCCTGCACCAGAGCAATGCCCAGAACAAGCCAGGTGCGCCGGACGAGAACGGACGGTGCACGGCTGACCGAGGCGGCCACGAGAAGGCCGACGGTCAGCCCCAAGAAAAGAAAAACACTGTCGGCGTGCAGCCAGGCAACGGTGCGCGGATCGAAGAAGAACCGCGCCTCCACGTCCGCGTCACCGGAATGCGGCCCACTTCCGGTGGTGACGACACCAAGAAAAACCACGACGGCCGTCGCGGCCACCAGACCCCAGGTCAGGAGTCGGACGGCGGAGTGAACAGTCGACACGGCAGGTGTGTCGCCTACCTCTCCCGAACGCACCACGAGCAGGACGCACACTGCAACGAGAGCCATCGAGACCAGGAAGTGCGCGGCGACGGTGGCGGGGTTCAAACCCGTGAGAACGGTGATTCCTCCGAGAACCGCCTGCACGACGGTGCCGGCGAGCGGAACGCAGGCCAAGACCGTGAGGGCGGTGCGTCGTTCCAGTCCGATGGTGCGTCGGCGATGTCGGTCCACGAGTGCTGCAACGATGGCGGCTATGGCCGCCGCGGCTAATACGAACGTCAGGAGGCGGTTGCCGAACTCCACGTACTTGTGCCACGACTCAGCCTGCCTATTCGTGGGTACGTAGGAACCCTCCACGCATTCGGGCCATGTGGGGCAGCCGAGACCGCTGCCGGTGATGCGCACGATGGCGCCGGTCAGGATGATGCCCGACTGCGCGACGAGGTTGGCGATGTATACGCCGCGGACCCAGCGCGGCGCTTTGCCCGGATGGCGAGTGTTCCCTGCGCCGGCCGGATCCGGGTTCTGAGCAGGGCTGGGTGAAGAGTCGAGCGTGCTGGTCACCCTGGGAGCGTAATCAGGACTGGGCAGGGGCACGACTCGGCGGATCTCCGGAAGCGACCCCAAGGTTGCGGGCCCGGCGAATTACGACACAATATTGTTATGAAATTCCCGACCGAGGCCGCGGAGCGTGTCGCCCGCATCCTCGCTGAGAACGGCCCGTGTACGGCCTCGGCCCTCGCTGACGAGTTGGGAACGTCCACAACAGCGGTCCGTCGACCCCTGGGCGCACTGCACGAGGCTGGCCTTGTCGAGGCATCGGAGAGAGCCCCGTACGGCCCCGATCCGGGACCGCGGCGCGGACGCCCGAGCCGGGTCTTCTCCCTCACGGGTGCGGGTCGTGCTGCATGCGAGCAGGCGTACGACGCACTCGCGTTGGAGGCTCTGCGTTTTCTGGCTGAGCGCGATGGACGCGCAGCGGTAGCAGAGTTTGCTGCTGACCGTGCCGATCGTCTCTTGGCCGGGGTGGGTTCGTCCACAACGGCTGTCGCCACGGTTCACGAGGTCGCGGAACGGCTGACCGAGCAGGGATTTGCGGCGTCCGTTGAACCACTTACTCGAGACGGAGCGCAGCTATGTCAGCACCACTGTCCTGTGGTGGATGCGGCGGGAGAGTTCCCCGAACTCTGCGATGCGGAGACGCACGCTCTCGGGCGTCTGCTGGGGCGTCACGTGACACGCTTGGCAACGCTGGCGCAAGGAGACGGAGTCTGCACGACCCTCNTCCCGGCACAGTCCGCCGCGCCGCAGTACGGGACCTCGCACGCCGACAACGGGACCCCCAGCACTCCGCAGACCGGAACACCAGCAATCACACCAGCAGTCACACCAGCAGATGCACCGGGTAAGCACCAACACAGGGAAAGGGTGGCGCCATGAGCACCACGGCCGACGAGCAAGCCGCAACGATCGCCGAACTCAGCACTTACGAGTACGGCTGGAGGGACACCGATTCCGCCGGCCAGAGCGCGCGACGCGGCCTCAATGAGGATGTGGTGCGCGACATCTCGGCAAAAAAGGGCGAGCCTGAGTGGATGTTGGACCTGCGCTTGAAGGGCCTGCGGCTATTCGACAAGAAGCCGATGCCGGCCTGGGGATCCGACCTCACCGGTATCGACTTCGACAACATCAAGTACTTCGTCCGCTCGACAGAGAAGCAAGCCACCAGTTGGGAAGAGCTTCCTGAGGACATCAAGAACACCTACGACAAGCTCGGNATTCCCGAAGCTGANAAGCAGCGGCTGGTCGCCGGTGTCGCNGCGCAGTACGAGTCGGAGGTCGTTTACCACAAGATTCGCGAAGATCTTGAGGAGCAGGGAGTCATCTTCCTGGACACCGATACCGGTTTGCGCGAATACGAAGACATGTATCGCGAGTACTTCGGATCGGTCATTCCGGTGGGCGATAACAAGTTCGCGGCACTCAACACGGCCGTCTGGTCCGGTGGCTCATTCATCTACGTTCCCAAGGGTGTGCACGTGGAGATTCCCCTGCAGGCCTACTTCCGCATCAACACCGAGAACATGGGCCAGTTTGAGCGCACCTTGATCATCGTGGACGAGGACGCCTACGTGCACTATGTCGAAGGATGCACCGCTCCCATCTACTCCTCGGATTCTCTGCACTCCGCGGTGGTGGAGATCGTTGTGAAGAAGGGCGCGCGCTGCCGCTACACCACCATTCAGAACTGGTCGACCAACGTGTACAACCTCGTCACCAAGCGCGCGATCGCCCACGAGGGCGCCACCATGGAGTGGGTCGACGGCAACCTCGGCTCCAAGGTGACCATGAAATACCCCGCCGTGTGGATGACGGGTCCGCACGCCAGAGGTGAGACTTTGTCGATCGCTTTCGCGGGGGAGAAGCAGCACCAGGACGCCGGGGCCAAGATGGTGCACGCGGCGCCGCACACATCGTCGTCCATCATTTCGAAGTCGGTCGCACGTGGGGGTGGTCGCACGTCGTACCGCGGCCTGGTCCAGGTGCACGAGGGCGCACACCACTCCAAGAGCACGGTGAAGTGCGACGCGCTGCTCGTGGACGACATCTCCCGGTCGGACACCTATCCGTACGTCGATGTGCGTGAAGACGACGTCGCCATGGGGCATGAAGCCACCGTGTCGAAGGTCAGCGAGGATCAACTCTTCTATCTGATGTCGCGGGGTCTCGACGAGGACGAGGCGATGGCGATGATCGTTCGGGGCTTTGTGGAGCCCATCGCTCGCGAGCTGCCCATGGAGTACGCACTTGAGCTGAACCGACTGATCGAGTTGCAGATGGAAGGGGCTGTCGGGTGAGCACTGTGGAGGCACCCCCGTCAGACCTCGCGCCCCGCGTTCTCTCGAACGATCCCGGCGATCACGAAACGCCGCACGGGCGCGAGGAGGAGTGGCGGTTTGCACCGGTCGCGAAGCTTGGTGACTTTTTCGACGCTGGGCAGCGCGGGTCGGTGACGGCTGCCCCATCTGGATTCGTCACGATGATCCCCGCGGAAATGGAGTCGTCGACTGTCGAAAAGGCCGCCCACTGGGTGGCGTCAGATCTGCCATCGGCGCTCGCGCGGACCCACGCCACCTCCGTCGTATCGGTTGCGATTCCCGCCGAGCAGGAGGTCGACGACATCGTCGTGGTGGATCTCGCCGGAAGTGAAGAGTTCAACTACGGACGGATCGAAATCTCCGCCGGAGCATTCTCCAAAGCCACGGTCGTCCTCAGGCTCGACATGACCACCGACGTGAGTGGCATTGTGGTCACCGACGTGGCAGACCAGGCCGATCTCACCGTGCTGGCCCTCTACGACGGACCACGGACTAGCCGCCATGTGTGGCAATGGGCAACAACAGTGGGCCGGGACGCATCCTTCCTCGGGCTGTCCATCGCGCTCGGTGGTTCCATCATCCGACTTCAGCAAAATGTTCGCTACGCCGGTCCCGGCGGCTCAGCAGAGTTGCTCGGGGCGTTCCTCGCATCGGATGAGCAATTCCAAGAGTTTCGCATCTTCGTCGACCATAACGAGCCCCACTGCGTCAGCAACGTCGTCTTCAAAGGTGCACTCTCGGGCGCGCAGGCCCACACGGTGTGGATCGGCGATGTTCTTGTTCGGCGAGAGGCGGTAGGGATCGAGACGTACGAACTTAACCGGAATCTGCTCCTCAATGACGGTCCGCGAGCCGACTCGGTGCCGAACCTGGAGTTGGAAACGGGGGACGTTGTCAGCGCCGGACATGCGAGCGCCACGGGGCGGTTTGATGACGAGCAGCTGTTCTACCTGCAGTCGCGGGGCATCAGCGAAGAGTTGGCCCGGCAACTGGTGGTCCGGGGCTTCTTCGTCGATGTTCTCGACAAGGTTACGGATGCCGATTTGCGACGCGACGTCATCCGGAGAATCGAAGAGCGCATCGGCATGGATGCACTCGAGCAACAGTTGNCGGAAGTAGACGCATGAGTACGAGCAACATGGTGGACGTGGCTCGGGCGGGAGACCTCGCCCCGGACAGCGCCCTCAAGATCGAGGTCCAGGGTCAAGACATCGCCCTGGTTCGATGTGTCGAAGGAATCTTCGCTATTGGTAACCGCTGCTCGCACGCCGATGTCGACCTCTCCGAGGGCGAAGTGGACGGGTGTGCGCTCGAATGCTGGTTGCACGGATCCCAATTCGATCTGCGCACCGGACAGCCGCTGTCGCTCCCGGCTTTGGAACCGGTTCCCACGTACCGCGTCGACATCGTCGGCGACGGTGATGATGCACGCGTCCTGATTGATCCGACCCCTCAACTATCCAATTCGAGCGACTAGCGAGAAACGAAACCTAAGGACAAGACATGAGCACACTTCAGATCACCGACTTGCACGCGAGCGTCGTTACGGATGCGGGAGAGACNGCCATCCTCAAGGGCGTCGACTTGACCGTCGAGTCCGGTCGTACCCAAGCGGTGATGGGCCCCAACGGTTCGGGGAAGTCGACGCTGGCGTACGTCATCGCCGGACATCCGAAGTACATCGTGACGCGAGGGTCTATCACCCTCGATGGTGAGGATGTTCTGGACATGAGCGTCGACGAGCGGGCGCGTGCCGGCCTGTTTCTGGCGATGCAATACCCCGTCGAAGTGCCGGGCGTATCGGTATCGAACTTCCTGCGCACGTCGGCCACGTCCATCCGAGGCGAGGCGCCGAAGCTTCGCACCTGGATTGGCGAAGTGAAGGAAGCGATGGCCGGCTTGCAGATGGACGGGGCCTTCGCTGAGCGCAACGTCAACGAGGGGTTCTCCGGCGGCGAGAAGAAGCGGCACGAGATCTTGCAGATGTCGCTACTGAAGCCGAAAATTGCGATCCTTGACGAAACCGACTCCGGCCTCGACGTCGATGCGCTGCGCGTTGTGTCCGAGGGTGTCAACCGATTCCAAGAGGACTCTGGCGCGGGTGTTCTACTGATTACCCACTACACCCGGATTCTTCGTTACATCACCCCCGACGTAGTGAACGTGTTCGCAGGCGGTCGCATCGTGGAAACGGGTGGCCCCGAGCTCGCCGAGGTTCTCGAATCCGAGGGCTACGAGCGTTTTGCGGATCTTGCGAAGGCGTGATGGTGTCAACCGTGCTGGACGTGTCTCGACTCCGTAAGGACTTTCCTATCCTGGAAAGGACCGTGCGGGGGGATCGGCCGTTGGTCTATCTCGANAGCGCCGCGACCAGCCANAAGCCCTACGCCGTACTCGACGCAGAGCGGGCCTNTTACGAGACGTCCAACGCGGCGGTTCATCGGGGCGCTCACCAACTGGCAGAAGAAGCAACCGATGCGTACGAAAGCGCACGGGCAGCCATCGCTGGGTTCGTCGGTGGGCGCGCGGAAAACATCGTCTTCACCAAGAACGCGACGGAGAGCCTCAATCTCGCGGCGTACGCCTTCAGTAACGCCACGGCGAAAGCCGCGCAAGGAGGGGTAGTCGATCCGCGTTTGGTGCTGACATCGGAGAGCTCGGTGGTGGTGACCGAGATGGAGCACCACGCAAATCTCATTCCATGGCAGGAGCTCTGCGCCAAGACAGGGGCGCAATTGCGCTGGATCGGCCTGACCGAGGACGGTCGCTTAGACATGGAGCAGATGTCCGTCATCGACGAGACGACGGCGGTCGTCTCGATCGTGCATCAATCGAACATCCTGGGAACGATAAATCCCGTNCGNNCGATCATGGACCGGGCGCGTGACGTGGGAGCCCTTGGAGTCGTNGACGCTTGTCAGTCCATTCCCCATATGCGCGTGAACGTGGAAGACCTGGGTGCCGATCTGGTGACCTGGAGTGGCCACAAAATGCTGGGGCCCACCGGGATCGGGTTGCTGTGGGGGCGGAGCGAGGTTCTCAACAGCCTACCTCCGTTTCTCACCGGCGGATCGATGATCGAAGTCGTGACCATGGAGGGCAGCACCTTCGCCCCACCACCGCAGCGATTCGAGGCGGGTGTGCCCATGGTCGCTCAAGCGGTGGGCTTGGAGGCTGCCGTGCGGTACCTCGACAGCGTGGGCATCGAGTCGATCGAACAACACGAGCACGACCTGACCGTGTACGCATTGACGACGTTGTCTCACATGCCGGGCGTGCGGATCATCGGGCCGGAATCGAGCGTGGATCGTGGAAGCGCCATCTCGTTCGTCGTCGACGGACTGCACCCCCACGATGTCGGGCAGGTGTTGGACGACCGGGGTGTGGCGGTGCGGGTGGGCCACCACTGTGCGTGGCCGACGTGTCGGCGTTACGGGGTTCCCGCGACGACACGGCTGTCCACGTACCTCTACAACGACACCGATGACATCGATGCGGCGGCAGCCGGCATTCGTGCGGCCCAGGAATTCTTTGGAGTGGCATGAGCGACAACGTCGAAGCCTTGTATCAAGAAATCATCCTCGACCACTACAAGCACCCGCGTGGCGCGGGCTTGCTTGACAACGCGGCGGGGGAGAGTTTTCAGGTCAACCCGACTTGCGGCGATGAAGTCACCGTAGGGGTTCGCCTCGACGAAAACGATCACATGCACGTTGGATATGAAGGTCAGGGTTGCTCCATCTCGCAGGCGAGCGCAAGCGTGATGACCGAGCTGCTCGAGGACGCCACACTCGATCGAGTCGCGGACGCGGAGCGCGCCTTCCACGAGTTGATGCACTCCAAAGGTGCGGGAGAGCCGAACGAGGACGCGCTGGGAGATGGCATCGCATTCGCGGGTGTCTCGAAATACCCGGCGAGGATAAAATGTGCCCTCCTACCGTGGGTCGCGCTTCAGGATGCGCGCCTCAAGGCTGGAATCGAGATTGACCAGCCCACGACGCCGGACGCCTGATCGAAGGAGCATGATGGACGCGATGGTTGCGCAAGAAGATGACGTCTTCGAGGCTATGAAGGACGTTGTGGATCCAGAGTTGGGCATCAATGTCGTTGATCTCGGGCTGGTCTACGGGGTCAGCGTCGAGGAGGGGAATATCGCCACCATCGATATGACCCTGACATCGGCGGCCTGCCCATTGACGGACGTCATTGAGGACCAGACGAGGGCGGCCCTGCTGGAAGTCGTCGACGACTTTCGGATCAATTGGGTATGGATGCCTCCGTGGGGCCCGGACAAGATCACCGATGACGGCCGGGAGATGCTGAGGAGTCTCGGTTTCAACGTGTAAATCGCAGCGAGCGGTTGTCACACCGTGATCGCGGCCTCCGATATCGAATTGTGGGCTGGCCCGGAACTACTACTCACAGTTGAACAGCTGCGTGTGGCGCCCGGGGATCGCATCGGCCTCGTCGGGCGGAACGGTGCCGGCAAGACAACCCTCATGAAAGCGTTGTCGGGTGAACGCGCACCGACGTCGGGCGACGTTCGAGCTTCCGGAACAGTCGGCTACCTGCCGCAAGATCCCCGGGCGGCCAATACTGATGAATTGGCACGTGATCGGATCCTGGATGCTCGTGGCTTGACCGACATTGCCGCCCGCCTTCGCCGAGTGACCGAGGCGATGGCGGACGTGCCCGAAGGAACAGACGCCTGGGACAAGGCGGCGAGGCGATACGAGCGCGCGGAAGCGGAGTTTTTGGGACTCGGTGGATACGCCGCCGAGTCGGAAGCTGCAACGATCGCCGCATCTGTCGGCCTTCCCTCCCGCATTTTGGATGCGACCCTCGGAACCCTTTCCGGCGGCCAACGCCGACGTGTGGAGTTGGCACGGATTTTGTTTAGTGGTGCAGATGTCCTCTTGCTGGATGAGCCCACCAACCATCTCGACGCTGACTCGATTCGTTGGCTGCGTGAATTCCTGCGGTCCTATGCAGGCGGGTTCATCGTGATCAGCCATGACGCGGACTTGTTGGCGGACACCGTCAACAAGATTTGGCACCTCGACGCGCAGCGTCAGGAAATCGATCAGTACGCGATGGGGTGGGCCAAGTACCTCGAGGCACGAGAGGTCGACGAGCGGCGGCGCCGTCGCGAACGGAGAAATGCTGAGCAGCAGGCGGCCGCTTTGCGCGATCAAGCCGAGCGCATGCGAGCCAAGGCAACCAAGGCGCGCGCGGCCCAGAGCATGTTCCGTCGTGCAGATAAACTCCTGGCGGTAACCGAAGGAGACCGCCGACAAGACCGAGTGGCGTCGCTTCGTTTTCCCGACCCAGCGCCGTGCGGGAAGGTGCCCCTTGCCGGGCAGGGTCTCTCACGCTCCTATGGAAGCCTCGAGGTCTTCACCGATGTCGATCTGGCTATCGACAAGGGCTCGCGGGTCATGATCTTGGGTCTCAATGGTGCGGGCAAGACGACTTTGCTACGGATCCTCGCGGGGGTGGATGCACCGGACACCGGATCAGTGGACAGCGGCCACGGGGCTGTCATCGGTTACTACGCCCAAGAGCACGAAACGCTGGACCCCACCGCCACGGTGGAGCAGACACTCGCTCACGCGGCACCCGAGCTCGATGATTCTCGTCGTCGGACGATCCTTGGGTCTTTTCTGTTCTCCGGTGAGAGCGTCCGTAAACCAACCGGCGTTTTGTCCGGTGGGGAGAAGACGCGTCTATCACTGGCATGCCTGGTGGTCTCGGGCGCCAACGTTCTGCTCCTCGACGAGCCCACCAATAACCTTGACCCAGCATCACGGTCCGAAGTTCTGCACGCGATACGCCAGTACGGGGGAGCGGTCGTCTTGGTCAGCCATGATCCGGGCGCGGTGGAGGCACTTGAACCCGAGCGAGTCGTCCTGTTGCCGGATGGTGACGAAGACCTGTGGAGCGAGGACTACATCGATTTGGTCGAATTGGCCTGAAGGAGGACCCCATGGATGCGAGTTCCGAGGAATCGACCAACATCGCAGTCGCCATCGACGGTGACTGCGCCACAGTGAGCCTCGCGCGACCAGACGTGCGCAACGCTCAGACGCCCGAGATGTGGGATCAACTTGCCGATATCGGTAGATCGATGCCCGATGATGTTCGGTTCGTAATTCTGCGGGGCGAGGGGGCTGATTTTTCCTCCGGACTGGACCGGAACGCACTGGCCGGACCGATGATCGAGCAGCTCCGCGAGGACCCCAATCCCTTCATCTCTGCTGCGCAGGCCGGCTTCGCGGTGTGGAGCAACATTCCGCAGGTAGTGATCGCCCAAGTTCAGGGCAACGCCATTGGTGCTGGATTCCAGCTGGCGCTCGCCAGCGACGTCATCGTTGCGGCGCCCAACTCTCGCTTTGCCATGCGAGAAACCTCTCTTGGTCTCATACCCGATCTTGGCGGTACTGGGGCGCTGGTCGACGCACTCGGGTATCGACGCACCTTCGCCCTGTGCGCAACCGGTGACTTCCTCAGCGCCGACGAGGCCCAACGATGGGGAGTGGTGCACCGCGTCGCCGACGACGCATCCGCGGCTGTAGCGGTTCTCATCGAGCAGTTGCGGGGGTTGGACATCGGAGCGCTGCGAGACCTGAAAGCGGTATTGCGGACTGTCGCCCGTGATCAACAGTCATGGGAGGCCGAACGCAATGTGCAGCTACGTCGACTTGCAGCACTATTCGGTCCGTCATCCACGTGAGCATGAGTACCGTCTGGCAGACGTACCAGTCGATGACACGGGACCGATCGGTCGCCGGACAGAGAGTGTCGCGGGGAACGGTCCGACGCATCCTTGGCTACGCGCGTCCGTATCGGGTGATCATTGCCATCTTTCTCGGCACGTTGGTTGTCACTTCGCTTCTGAGCGTGGCACAGCCCCTGCTCTTCAAGAGAATCGTTGACGACGGGATTAGCGTCGGAAACGCCTCGCTGGTGACGTGGACGGCGCTCGCTATCGCCGGGCTCGCTATCGCGGACGCAGCCTTTGGCATCGTCAGTCGCTGGTATTCGGCACGCATCGGAGAGGGATTGATTTTCGATCTCCGCACCCGGGTGTACGACCACGTGCAGCATCAGTCGATCGCATTCTTTACCCGGGCGCAGACAGGTGCGTTGATCTCACGACTTAACAGCGATGTTGTCGGTGCGCAGCAGGCCTTCACGTCGACACTGGGGGGAGTGCTCGGGAATCTGATTTCCGTCAGCGTGGTCCTGGTCGCGATGTTCGCGCTGTCCTGGCAGATCACCTTGGCGTCGTTGATCCTTGTTCCGCTGTTCTTGCTTCCCGCCCGATACATGGGACGACGTCTTCAAGCGTTGACGCGAGAACAGATGGAACTAAATGCGGAAATGAGTTCGCAGATGACCGAGCGGTTCAACGTCTCGGGGGCGCTGCTCGTCAAACTGTTCGGACGGCCGGAAGATGAGTCCTCGCTGTTTGCCGGTCGCGCACGCCGCGTTCGGAACATCGGAATTCGCATCGCCATGGCGAACCGGTGGTTCTTCACCGCGCTCACCCTTGTCGCGGCACTCGCCACCGCCGTGACCTACGGTCTCGGCGGGAACCTGGTCATCGACGGTGCTATCACGTTGGGGACCCTGGTGGCGCTCGTAGCTCTGCTGGCTCAGTTGTACGGACCACTCACCGCGCTGAGCAATGTGCGAGTGGACGTCATGACGGCGCTGGTGTCTTTCGAGCGGGTGTTCGAAGTTTTGGATCTCGATCCGCTGGTGCGAGAGCCGGCCAAGCCTCGTGCTTTGCCGTCCGGTGCCCTGGCCGTCGAGTTCGATGCGGTCAGTTTTACCTACCCGACTGCCGCGGAAGTTTCTCTTGCGTCCCTGGAATCAGTGGCACGCGAGGAATCCGTGGACTCCAGCGGGCCAGTACTGCACGACGTGTCTTTCACCGTGGCAGCCGGCTCGTTGACGGCCCTGGTGGGTCCCTCGGGCGCGGGAAAGAGCACGATCACATCCTTGGTCACCCGCCTGTATGACCCAAACGACGGAACGGTGCGCCTCGGGGGCGTGGATGTCAGGGAAGTGGCACGAAACGACCTGCGTTCGGCCATAGGAGTGGTGAGCCAGGAGGCGCACCTGTTCCACGACACGATCGGCGCCAACCTGCGGTACGCGCAGCCGGAAGCCTCGACGGACGAGGTCATGCAGGCGTGCGAGGACGCGCAGATCATCACCTTAATCAAGCAACTGCCTGACGGCCTCGACACCGTGGTGGGCGATCGGGGGTACCGACTCTCGGGCGGTGAGAAGCAACGTCTCGCCTTGGCTCGACTGTTTTTGAAGGCTCCGCGGGTAGTAGTCCTGGACGAGGCCACCGCCCACCTCGACAGCGAAAGCGAGCGGCTAGTCCAGCGTGCGTTGAATTCGGCGCTTGAGGGACGAACGAGCCTTGTGATCGCCCATCGCCTGTCGACTATCCGCCGAGCGGATCAAATACTGGTCGTCGATCAAGGACGCATTGTCCAGCGGGGCACGCACAACGAGTTGCTCGCCGCGGGAGGCATATACGAGACGCTGTACCGAACGCAGTTCAGCGACACCTAATCAAGTTCTTTGGCCTCGCGTCGCAGGAAATAGAACCAGCCCCCGATGGCCACGGCCGCAAAAAGCAACCACTGCACGGCGTACGAGACGTTTTGAAGTTCATCTGGCCAAGTGACCGGCACGATCGCGAGAGAGTCTTCGGGTACCGATTCTTGGGCTTGGACGTACCAAGAAGCGTTGCCGGGCACGGGAAGTTGCGCGGATGCGACTTCGGTGACCTGATCGGCGGGAAGGCCGCCGCGGGTGGTGAGTGCTTCCCCGCTGGGTAGCGGACGGACAAACCCGTTAACCGTGACCTGGCCCGGTGGTGAGGAGACGTCCGGAGCGGTGTCGGTGCGAGCGCCCGCGGGCACCCACCCTCGAAGAACCCAAAAGTCGCCGAATTCGGTTTGCAGCAGCTGCAGAACCCAGTATCCGTTGCGGCCCTCCAAGGGACGTTGACGGACAAACCGCAGAGAGTCGGTGGCGTATTGGCCGGTGAGGGTGACCGCGGTGAATTCCAGAAGTGTTTCGTCGGCCCTCGGAACCACAGGAGTCTGCTCGGCCAGGGTCTGTGCCTGCTGGGCCACCCGCTTTTCTTCGGCTCGCTGCCACTGCCAACGACTCAGAAATCCGAAACCGATGATGGCCACGAGAACAACAACGGTGAAGCCCTGCCAGCGGCGGGTGCGGAGGGCGGCGAGCATTACTCCACTCTAGAAGTGTGCGGCGACGCCGTCGGATCGTGGAAGCCGGTCGGGGGGTCATCCTGAGCGGCGAAGCCGTTCTCGGTGTCGTCGTCGGGAACGATCACCACGCCCTCGAGAGCTGCCCCGGACGCAGGGAGGGCGGCAACCGGCTGGGGGCGCACGTCGGTGGGCGCCTGGCCCTTGCGCGAACCGCCGCTGTTCGCGATCACAACAGCTAGGTAGGGGAGCACGACGGCGCCGGCGATCAGCACCCATCGAGGCCAGCCGGGAATGAAGATGGCGCCGATCACACAGACGGTGCGTATGCCCATAGAGATGAGGTACTTGCGTGTCCTTCCCGCCTGTTCGCTGCTCAGCGAGTGCTGGGCGGTTGTGATGCTGTGGGTGGGATCGGACATACCAATAAGGTAAACCCGAATGTGATGGGCCGCCCGTTGAGGTTGGTGAATTCGACAGTCAGGAGCCAGCTATGTCAGAGCGTGTCTACGGAATCAGCGAAGTGGTGGGGACCTCAGCGGACTCCATCGAGACGGCTATCCGAAATGCCGTGCAACGGGCTGGATCTGAGCATCGTCACGTTGACTGGTTCGAGGTGGAGCAAGTGCGTGGATACGTCCGCAACAACGACGTCGATCACTTTCAGGTCACGGTCAAGGTCGGCTACCGCCTGGAAGATGCCTGATCAACCGCGCTCCGAGATCACGTCATCGGAGCGGAGATCTTTTGACCGCTTGGTCAATTTCACAGACGCCGTCGTCGCCATCGGCATCACTTTGCAGTTGCTACCGATCATCGATGTTGCGGGACCGACGCCCGGTGAGTCCGTGTGGGACGTGGTAAGGGCCAACAGGGGACAGCTCTTCGCGTTCGTCTTGTCGTTCGTGGTTGTGATCTTCATGTGGGCAGCACACAATCGAGTGTTCAACACCATGCGTTGCTACGACGGAACGATCTTCCGCCTCAACGTTGCCTGGTTGCTCCTCATCGTTTTCCTGCCATGGCCGACGGCTATGTATGGAGAAGCGGCGAACGATGCTGTTGCCGGACGCGGAGGCCTGGGCCTGTTGTATTGGTGGACCCTGGCCGCGATCAGCGGGTTGGGAGTGTGGATGGCGATCCATGCGAGACGACATGTGGATCTGCTCGCATCTGATGAACGGGACCACGCAGACGTACGCGACACGCGAGGCCTGGTGCGGGGCTACGTCCTCTTCGCTTCCTTCGTCATCGTTGGCCTCTTCAGTATCTTCCAGCCGACGTGGGCACCGCTTGTGTTTCTCGGGGCCTTCCCCGCGGTAGCTATCGTCAATCGAATGGTTTCGCGCCGCAACGATCAGCACACGGGAACCACACAGGAGGCCGGAACGTGAGCACGGAAGTAACAGTCGTCACGGGAGGTAATCGGGGGATTGGCGCGGCCATCGCGCGCCGGTTGGTCGAAACGGGCCATCGGGTAGTCGTCGCAAGTCGTACGGGAACCGGGCCGGACGACTGTGCTTTGACCGGCGCGGTGTCGATGGATGTATCGAGCGCCGCGTCCATCGCTGATGGACTGTCCGAGATCGAGGAGACCTACGGACCAGTCGGTGTACTAGTCGCGAACGCGGGCATCACCAAAGACAACCTCTTGATGCGCATGAGTGATGAGGACATCGACGCCGTCGTGCAGACCAACTTGTCAGGCTCGATCCGACTGTGTCGGGGTGTTGCCCGTGGAATGATCCGAGCCAAAACGGGTCGGATCGTGTTGATCTCATCCGTGGTCGGCCTCCTGGGAAGTGCCGGGCAGGTGAACTACGCGGCGTCCAAGGCCGGCCTGGTCGGTGCTGCTCGCTCGCTAGCTCGAGAACTAGGTTCGCGAGGCATCACGGTGAACGTGGTCGCACCCGGATTCGTCGAGACAGACATGACAGCAGAACTTGATGAAGGCCGACGCGATGAGATCCTCGGCGCGATTCCTCTCGGACGGTACGCTGCTGCGGACGAAGTAGCCGCTGTCGTGGAGTTCCTCGTCGGTCCAGATGCGGGATACATCACTGGGTCGGTGATTCCGGTCGATGGCGGTCTGGGCATGGGCCATTAGGAGGCGGCAATGGGGTTGCTAACGGGAACGACGGTGGTCGTCACCGGCGTTCTCACTGACCAATCGATCGCCTTCCACATCGCGCGGCTCGCTCAGGAAGAGGGCGCGGACATCATCCTGACGAGTTTCGGTCGCACGATGTCGTTGACACGGCGGTCTGCAACGCGACTACCCACCGAGCCGCCCATCGTCGAGTTGGACGTGACCAACGATGACGATCTCGCGCAGTTCTCAGACCGACTGGGGGAGCACTGCGAGACGGTGGACGGCCTCGTACATTCGATCGGATTCGCACCAGAGTCAGCGTTGGGGGGAAACTTTCTTCATACGGCGTGGTCGGACGTGGCTACCGCCATGCAGGTGAGTGCATACTCGCTGGCGTCTTTAACCATGGCAGCCAAGCCACGCATGATGTCCGGCGCGAGCGTGGTCGGCCTCGACTTCGACGCCTCGGTCGCGTGGCCCACCTACGACTGGATGGGGGTCGCCAAGGCCGCGCTGGAGTCCACCGCCCGGTATCTCGCCCGCGATCTGGGACCGGAGGGTATTCGCGTGAATCTCGTTGCCGCTGGTCCGATTCGCACCATGGCGGCGAAGAGCATTCCGGGCTTCGACGAGTTCGAGAAGGTGTGGCAGGAGCGTGCACCGTTGGGGTGGGACCTCACCGACCCGGCTCCGGCCGCACGTGCCTGCGTGGCGTTGATGTCACCGTGGTTTGCGGCGACGACCGGGGAGATCGTGCACGTCGACGGAGGAGTGCACTCGCAAGGGGCCTAGGGCCGAAGACCCCTGCCCAAGAAAACGACTACGTGTGCGAACCGCCCGAGGGAGTCGCGTCTGGTGCCGTGATTCCATCGAGGGAGTCGGCGCGTTCGATCTCATCGCGGGTGATCCCCATGAGGAACAACACAGAGTCCAAGTACGGTGCGGACACCGACGTATCGGCGACCGCTCGCGCGGCCGGCTTCGCGTTGAAAGCGATACCCAAACCCGCTGCCTCCAGCATGTCGACGTCATTCGCGCCGTCACCGATGGCGATGGTTCGATGCCGCGGAATACCGAAACGCACCGCAAGTTCCTCTAATACCTTGCGTTTGCCTGGTCGGTCGACGATGTCTCCGACCACCCGCCCCGTGAGGTAGCCACCTTCCACTTCCAACGTGTTGGCGCGAATCTCCGCAACACCGAGCTCGTTGGCTAGTGGTGACACGACCTGGCCGAACCCTCCGGAGACAAAGGCGATCCGATACCCGAGACGATTCAAGGTTCGACAAAAGGTCCGCGCTCCCGGTGTCAGGCGGATCTGCTGTCTGACGGTGTCGAGGACGGATTCCGGCAAGCCTTCGAGAAGTCCCACGCGCTGGTGGAGCGACTCGGTGAAGTCGATCTCGCCCGCCATCGCCTGAGCGGTGACGGCTGCCACCTCGTCGTGTCGGCCAGATTGCGCCGCGAGGAGGTCGATGACTTCGTCCTGAATGACCGTCGAGTCCACGTCGAGGACGACCAGATATTGGCCCCGGGTGTGCAGGTGGCGTTCCTGAACCGCAACATCCACGGACAGGCTGGACGCTAGTTCGGCAAGTGGACGGCGAATGAAATCGGGTTCGGCTCCACGTCCCTCGAAGGCAACTGCGGTCACGGGATACTTGGCAATGCGTCGAATACGGTCGATGTTGCCCCCGTTGTCGGCGATGACGTCCGTGATCTTCGCGATCGCTTCGGGCACCAACTGAGCAGACATCACCGTGACCTGGAAATGAGGCACGCCAAGATTGTGGGTCGAGGGGGCGGCTTTTTCCTCCATCGAGATCGTGCAGTCCATCGCTGAGCGGTGAGCCATCTCCTCGATCGCCGGCCGCAGGCGCTCCAGCTCAGCCCACGCACCATCAACCGATGCTGCGATCGTCAATCGGTCACGCATCACGATCTGGTCGACGTCGGTCACCGCAACGGCCTGAGCACTGCATGCCGCAAACAGGTCTCGGGTGATCCCAGGTCGATCGCGCCCACTGAGAGTGACGAGCATCGTCGCGTGATTGTCGAGATGAGTAGTCATCGGAACCCAACGGTACCGAGGTCACGTGGTGGAGTGTGTGAACGACGTCGGGACACGACGTACGAGCACGACCACCAGACACAACCTAGGGTGTTCGTATGCAGGTGATCGCTATGTCTAATGTCGGGGTTCGGCGTGGCGAAGCCTGGCTCCTCAAGGACGTGAATTGGGTCGTTGACGAGGCGGACCGCTGGGTTGTTGTGGGCCCGAATGGTGCAGGCAAGACAACGGCGCTCACGATCGCCGCGACTCGGATGTTTCCGACGACGGGCGAAGTATCGATACTCGGCGAGCGCCTCGGACGGGTGGACATCACCGATCTACGGCCAAGGGTCGGTTTCGCCAGCAGTTCTTTGCTCCGTGACATACCGATGCACGAAACAGCTGCCGATGTGGTCATGACGTCGGCATACGGGGTGACCGGACGGTGGCGAGAGGCCTATGAAGCCGAAGATAGGGAACGTGCCCATCGCCTGCTCGAGGAGTGGGGTGCAGCGTCATACGCCGCGCGCCCCTTCGCGTCGTTGTCGGAGGGAGAACGCAAGCGGGTACTCATCGCGCGCGCGTTGATGAGCGACCCGGAACTGCTACTCCTCGATGAGCCGGGGGCGGGCCTCGACCTGGCCGGACGTGAGGAATTGGTGAGCATGCTGGCTGATTTCGCCCGGCGGCCGCAGTCACCAAGTCTGGTATTGGTCACACATCACCTGGAGGAGATTCCTCCAGGAATCACCCATGCACTCTTGTTGGGGCAGGGGCGGATGATCGCGGCCGGGCCGCTGGAGGTGACTGTGACGAATGATCTCGTCAGTAGCACCTTCGGGATGAGCTTCGACGTGCGGCGGATCGGTGAGCGTTGGAGTGCGGTGATGAGGCGGTCATGACGGACGACACCGGAACTACCCGTTGGTTATTCGCCGATCAGCTGGGACCGCACTTCGATGACGGTGGTCCACTGCTGCTGATCGAGGCTCGTTCGGTATTCGAGCGCCGGACCTACCATCGGCAAAAGGCCCACTTGATACTCAGCGCCCTGCACCATCGTGCAGCGGACGATCCTGAGCGGGTCACTCTTATTCGATCCCAGACCTACGCCGAGGGCGTTGCGACGTATCGGGATTCGAGTCACCGTGATCTCGACGCAATCGCCGCAACATCCCGTCCGGCGCGGCGACTGGTCGAAAAACTCGGCCTGTCCACGATCCACCCGGAACGTGGATGGTTCACGACACCCGGGGAGTTTCAGGCCTGGGTGACCGGTCGCGGGGACAAGCGATTGTTGATGGAGGACTGGTACCGGGGGGTTCGATCCCGACACGACGTCCTCATGGCCGACGGAAAGCCGGAGGGTGGAAAGTGGAATTTCGACCACGACAACCGGCTCCCTCCGCCCAAGGGGGAAACCCACCTGCCAGTGCCAACGCCCTGGCAGCCGGTGGAAGACGACATTGACGCCCAGGTACGGCAGCAACTCGATGAGTGGGAAGCCCAGGGCATTCGCTTCCTCGGCCATGACGGTCCGCGACGCTTCGCCGTCACCAGGAGCGAAGCCGAAACCGCGTTAGATGATTTCCTCGACAACCGACTCACCCTCTTCGGTCCCTACGAAGACGCCGTGTTGTGGCGGGACCCCTTCATGGCGCACTCGCTCCTATCCGTGCCGTTGAACCTCGGACTGCTCCATCCGGCCGAGGTAGTGGCTCGGGCTGAAGAACGATGGCGGGCGGACCAGGCGACCCTGGCCAGCGTCGAAGGACTTATCCGTCAGATCATCGGGTGGCGGGAATATGTCTGGCACCTGTATTGGCATCTCGGGGAATCCTACGAACTCCGTAATGAGCTCGACAACACGGTTGAGCCACCCACCTGGTTTCTTGAGGCATCTGCGGAAGAGGTGGATGCTGCGTGCTTGAGGCACTCGCTTGGGTACGTACGGGATTTGGGCTACTCCCACCACATCGTTCGTTTGATGGTGCTGAGCAACTGGGCTCTCCAGCGCGGATACTCGCCGCAGGTGATGAACGACTGGTTTCGCCGCGCCTTCGTCGACGGATACCCGTGGGTGATGACGGCCAATGTCATCGGCATGGGTTTGTATGCCGATGGAGGCGAGATGGCGACCAAGCCGTATGTGTCCGGTGGGGCGTATCTGAAACGGATGACGGACTTCTGTGGTGACTGTGTGTACGACCCGAAGCTTCGGGTGGGGGAGAAGGCATGCCCCTTCACGGCTGGCTACTGGGCATTCCTGGACGGTAAGCGTGAGTTATTGCAGGGAAATCACCGACTCGCCACCGCCTTTCGAACCCTCGACAAGCTCACGGATCGCGCTGCATTGGTGGAGCAGGAACGTCGGCGCGGGCACTCGGCTCCGTGATGGATACCTGGATAGCTGTTCTTGCCTTGGTTGCTGCCGGTGCGGTGGCCGGTGCCATCAACGGCGTGGTGGGCTCGGGAACGCTCATCACTTTCAGCACGTTGTTGGCGGTGGGCGTTCCACCGGTTGCGGCGAATGGAACAAACACCACGGGTCTGTTTCCCGGAAGTTTCGCCTCGGCCTACGCATATCGGCGCGAGCTACGCGATCGCCTGAGGGCTCTTCGATTTCCCGTTATCGCCACCACGATCGGTGCCGCAATCGGCGCGCTGTTGGTGGTGGCGCTCCCTGAGGAAGTCTTTGCCTCGGTCGTTCCGTGGTTGATCGCTACCGCCACAGTGATGGTTGCTGTGCAGCCCTTGCGCGCACGGCTCCGGGCTCGCCGGGGAACAGCATCTGAGCCGGTCCAATCAACACAGCCGCGGCGGCTGTGGCCATGGACGGGAGCGGTGGGGGTGTACGGCGGATACTTCGGCGCTGCCCAGGGAATCGTGCTGATGGCGATTCTCACGTGGATCTATGACGCCCGCGTCCAGTACAGCAACGCGGCAAAGAACCTTCTGGCGTCTGTCGCGAATGTGGTGGCCGCGGTGGTGTTCGCGTTCTCCGGTTACGTGGTGTGGCCTGCCGCCCTTGTACTGATGGTCAGTTCCACCGCCGGTGGTTACCTCGGCGGACGCTGGGCGAGGCGCATGCCGGAGGTGGTCCTTCGTGGGATGGTTGTGGCCGTGGGGATCGTGGCGACCACAGTTCTCGTCAGTCGCTAGCCGAATCGATCCGGCGATGCGGTGGTCGCGACACAGTGGATCGCAGTCAGGGAGGCTTAATGGGGACAGCCGATAGTGGGCGCACTCCTGAGATCCCCGATCACGACCATGCGCCAACGTCAAACGAGCCGTGGAATGTCTGGACCGTGCCCAATCTCGTCAGCCTTCTCCGGTTGTGCGGCATTCCGCTGTTTTTGTGGTTGGTTCTGGTCGAAGAGGCCGACCTCGCGGCGTTCGTCGTGCTCGTTCTTGCGGGAGCGTCGGACTGGGTCGACGGATACCTGGCTCGACGGTTGGACCAGCGCAGTCGGCTTGGCGTGTTGTTGGACCCGGCTGTGGACCGGCTCTACATTCTCGCGACGCTGGTGGGGTTGGCGCTGCGCGACGTCATCGGATGGTGGCTTGTGGCGATTCTTGTATCTCGCGATGTCTTCTTGCTTGTGCTGCTACCACTGTTGCGAGGTTCGGGCCGGATTGCGTTACCGGTCACCTACGTGGGCAAGACCGCAACGTTCGCTTTGTTCTGGGGTTTCCCCGTGCTACTCCTCGGCTCCCTACCCGGCGCGTGGGGTGCCACCTTGTCGGTCATCGGGTGGGCCTTCGCCCTGTGGGGCACCTTCCTGTATTGGTGGGCGGGAGTCCGCTATGCCCGCGACATGATCGCCAGCGGCCGCGCTAGGTAGGCTCGGAGAGTCGGCGGGAGTGACATCCACATGGTCGATATCGATGGGAGAGGCCCCGATGATTCCTGAAGACGCGCAGTACACCGAGGAGCACGAATGGGTCCGCGCTGGGGAGGGCAGCATCGTGACGGTGGGCATCACCCATTACGCCCAAGAGGCACTCGGTGACATCGTTTTCGTCTCGCTGCCGCGCGTCGGCGACGCTGTCGAGGCGGGTCAATCCTGCGGTGAGGTCGAGTCGACCAAGAGCGTCAGCGAGCTCTACGCCCCGATGACCGGTGAGGTGGTGGAGGTAAATGCGGGGGTCGACGACGTCCCTGAGACCATCAACTCCGACCCCTACGGGGAAGGCTGGCTGTTTCGGATCGGCTGCGGTGACGAGGCGGAGCGAAACAGGCAGCTCGAGGGCCTCATGTCGGCGCGTGAGTACGAGGGTTTGACCGGCGGGGCCTAGGCTAGACGTACCAGGGGAGTGCCCGGCAGTCGCGAAGGGAGCCACGATGGACGCGGATCGTGACATTGAGGCCACGGGGGCCTTGTCTGCCGTCCCCGGGCAAACGGGGCCGGCGTCGGGAACCGGTCCGGCGGCGGCGCTTGGGAGTGGTATTCATCGGGAATTGCCGTCGGGATCAGCACTGTTGATCGTGCACCGAGGACCGTCGGAGGGCAGTGAGTTTCTCTTGCCGGCTGAACTCGACATTGTGCGGGTCGGTCGGTCCCCGGAATCGGAAGTGTTCTTGGATGATGTCACCGTCAGTCGACGTCATGCGGAATTCAGACGCGGTGCGGAGGGCTGGAGCGTTCGCGACGTGGGAAGCCTCAACGGCACGTACGTGAATAGGGTCCGCGTAGACGATCAACGTCTCAAGGGTGGAGACGAAGTGCAGGTCGGGAAGTTTCGTTTCGTCTTCTTGGTAGGCGTAGAGCCCGGAACATGAGTGCGTCTGAGGCGGCGGAGTCGTCCAACAAGAGCACGCTGAGCATTGGCGAGGTCCACAGTTTGCTCAAGCGTGACTTTCCAGATGTCACCATCAGCAAGATTCGATTTCTGGAAACCGAAGGTCTTGTCATTCCTGCGCGAACTGCGAGCGGTTATCGACGATTCACCGACGATGACGTACGACGCTTGCGAGATGTTCTCACTCTTCAGCGCGATCAGTACCTGCCGCTGAAGGTCATCCGCGAGCAGCTTGATCACAGCGCGGAGAACGCGGTGATCGCCGGTAGCGGAATGCGACCGGAGGATTTTCGACCCGGGGCGGGGCGGTTACGCCTGACGCGCGCTGAGCTGGCGGAGATGACGGAGCTCGATGAGTCCTATGTGGCCGAACTCGAGGAGCTTGGTTTGGTGTGGGTGAGCCCGGCTGGGCACTACGACGAGGACGCCGCGACTATCTGCCAGCTTGCTGCCCGCTTGGCGGGATTCGGTTTCGAGGGCAGGCACATGCGAAGTTTCCGGGTTGTCGCGGATCGAGAGTCGGGGCTCATCGAGCAGATGGCGACACCCTTCGGCCGCACGACGGGGCGAGAGGGCGATTCGAAAGTTCGATCCCAAGAAGCGATCCGAGAGATCGCGGCCCTGTTCGTTCAATTGCACGCGTCGCTGCTGCGTGCCGAACTCACCCGGGCGGGCAAAGCGTAAACTGACCCCGGCACGGCGTGGGTTGCCCCGGTGGCGCGCGATCTTCACATGCCTGCACCCGGAGATCCGTACGCGAATGGAGGATCGACGTCACCCATTTCACTGAGAGCGTGACCGTGCACGTATCGGCCGTGGCGGAGCGCGGTTACGCTGGAAGCATGATCGGTCTCGAGGTTGTCGGCGTCCGCATGGAGATGCCATCGAACACCCCCATAGTCCTGCTCCGTGAGACCGACGGCGAGCGATACCTGCCGATTTGGGTCGGTGCCGTCGAAGCCACGGCCATCGCGTACGCCCAGCAGGGGGTCGCGCCTCCGCGCCCCTTAACGCACGATCTGATGCTCGATCTGCTGGAAGCTGTGGACGCGCCTTTGCAGGAGGTGCGGATCACCGATCTCAGCGATGGTGTCTATTACTCCATCATCGTGTTCGCGTCCGGGCTCGAGGTATCAGCCCGACCCTCAGATGCGATTGCCCTAGCTCTGCGCGCCGACGTCCCCATCGTGGGAGCGGAGGACGTAGTGCAGGAGGCAGGGATCGAGATTCCCGATGAGGAAGAACCGGTGGAAGAGGACCAGGTGGAGGAATTTCGGGCGTTCCTGGACGAGGTGTCACCGGAGGATTTCGGAGCTCCTGGCCCATCCTGAGCCTTCAGTTCACCTTGAGACTTACGTTGACAGTGTCGGGGCGTGTCGCATTGTTCGGCTGATCGAGGCTCCCTACATTCGGAGCCATTGCTTCCCCAATACACCGAATCGCGTGTGCGCGTTCGGGCCCGCAGTAGGGTGAAGCGGAGCGAGGAGGACGACGTGACCGGTAGGCAGATGCCCGCGGAGACAGCGGACAGTGCTTCACACCAGGGGGCTCTGTTCGACGACGCGCAACTACGGCCCTTACCGGCGGACGCCGGTTACCGGGGCCCCGTGGCGTGTGCCGCGGCCGGTATTACCTATCGACAGTTGGATTACTGGGCGCGTACGGGCTTGGTGGCTCCGACGGTCAGGGGAGCGGCCGGCTCCGGCACTCAGCGCCTGTACAGCTTCCGCGACATCTTGATCCTTCGCATCGTGAAGCGACTCATTGATACGGGTGTCTCCTTGCAAAACATTCGCGTCGCGGTAGATCACCTTGCTGCGCGGGAAGGGGAAGACCTTGCGCGTATCACCTTGATGAGCGACGGCGCGAGCATTTATGAGTGCCGCAGTGCCGATGAAGTCGTCGATCTCGTCCGCGGAGGCCAGGGCGTGTTCGGAATCGCCGTGGGCAGCGTGTGGCGGGAGGTCGAGGGAACGTTGGCCACCCTCCCGGCCGAAGACCCCGACGGGCAGGACATTGCCCCGGCCGGCGTGACCGACGAATTGGCGCAACGCCGCGCCCAACGGGCCGCGGGCTGAGCGCTCGTCGGCTATGCTGGCGTAGCCGATAATCCCGTGCGGGAGAGAGTCGCTGCACTGCCAGTGCAGAGGCCGCCGAAGGAGCAAGCGCCCCGTCAAACTCTCAGGCACAGGTACCGCGCGGGTAGGCGCCTCTGGAAAAGGGATGCGTCCCTACCGACGGTGCAAGCCGCATTGGGGTGCGGTGAAGCTCTCAGGTCATGCTCTGCGTGGTCAACAGAGGGGGAGCAGTAGCAATGCTGTTCGCCCTCGACCTTGGAGAGTTTCATGGATTTCGGAGCCCGCCACATAGGACCAGATCACGTTGACCGCTCGGTCATGCTGAGATCGCTCGGATATTCCGACCTGGAGACGTTCATCAAGGCCGTCGTACCGGCCGGGATCGCAGACACCGGAGCCATGGGGGTGCCCGCGGCCGTCGGCGAGAGCCAGGCCTTGGTCGAGTTGCACTCCCGTATGGCTGCCATGGAACTTCCCACGTCGATGATCGGCCTGGGCTACCACGGCACGGTGATCCCCGAAGTGATCAAGCGCGGAATCCTTCTCAACCCCGGCTGGTACACCGCCTACACGCCGTATCAGCCGGAGATCTCGCAGGGCCGACTAGAGGCCCTGCTGAACTTCCAAACCCTGGTGGAGGATCTCACCGGTCTGGCAGTGGCGGGGGCGTCGCTGCTGGACGAGGCGACCGCGGTAGCCGAAGCATTGGCGATCGCTGTGAAGCATGGACCTCGGGGAGTCCAACGCGTTGCCATCGATGAGGGACTACATCCGCAAGTGCGGGCCGTGGTTCAGACGCGGGCACAACCGGTGGGCATCGAGATTGTCGAGTTCGATCCCGCACAGGGTCTGGTTGAGGGCGAACTGTCGGGCGTCGTGCTGGCGTATCCGGCTTCCGCCGGGCAGATCGTCGACCCGCGCGCGGTGCTGTCGGAGGCGAAGGATCGAGGAGCACTCGTGGTGATGGATGCGGATCCACTGGCCCTGACGCTCCTGCGCTCACCCGGGGCGCTCGGCGCAGACATTGCTGTCGGATCAATGCAGCGATACGGCGTCCCAATGGCCTTCGGTGGCCCACACGCCGGCTACATCGCGGTGCGATCGGGTCTGGAGCGTTCACTGCCGGGCCGATTGGTGGGGGTCAGCGTGGACGCGGACGGACGGCCGGCGTATCGCTTGGCCTTGCAAACGCGCGAACAGCACATCCGCCGGGACAAGGCGACCAGCAACATCTGCACGGCGCAAGTCCTGCTTGCGGTGCTTGCCAGCATGTATGCGGTGTATCACGGGCCCGAGGGGCTCCGGGATATCGCTCAGCGCGTGAACCATCTAGCCGAAAGGTTCCGATCCGGGGCTCGTGACGGCGGCCTGTCTCCGCAGGAGGGCCTTATCTTCGACACCGTCGCGCTGCACGTACCGGGCGCCGCACAGAACTTCGCCGACACAGCGTGCACCGCTGAAATCAACGTACGGGTTGTCGATGCAGACACCGTCAGCGTCACCGTGGACGAAACAACAACAGAAGGCCAGGCTCACGCACTCGCCGAGGCGTGGGGGTTCGAGCTGGTTGATGTCGCAGAGGGCGAGCGGCTGGGCGAACTGGCCCGCGAGGACGAACTGCTCCCGTATGCGGTCTTCCACCAGTACCGCTCGGAGACATCGCTCATGCGCTACATGCGCTCGCTGGCCGATAAGGATCTTGCGCTGGACCGGACGATGATCCCGTTGGGCTCGTGCACGATGAAGCTCAATGCCGCAGCGGAGATGGCGCCGATCACGTGGCCAGAATTCGCACATGCTCATCCGTTTGCGCCGGCCGAGCAGGTGCGGCCATACGTGGAGATCATCACCGAGTTGGAAGAATGGCTCGCTGGGATCACGGGATACGACGAAGTCTCCGTGCAGCCGAACGCTGGATCCCAAGGGGAGTTCGCGGGCCTGATGGCCATTCGGGCGTATCACCGCGCCAACGGTGACGCTCAGCGCACCGTGTGCCTGATTCCTAGCAGCGCGCATGGCACCAACGCAGCCAGCGCCGTCATGGCGGGTATGCAAGTCGTCGTCGTTGCGTGCGATGAGTCCGGCGACGTCGACCTGACGGACCTAGAGTCGAAGATCACCGAGCATCGGGAGAATCTCGCCGCTCTGATGATCACGTATCCCTCCACCCACGGCGTCTTCGAGGAAGCGGTGGGGGAGATCTGCGCACGCGTTCATGAGGCCGGCGGCCAGGTGTATGTCGACGGTGCCAACCTGAACGCGTTGGTGGGCTTGGCGAAACCGGGTGCCTTTGGTGCGGATGTTTCGCACCTCAACCTGCACAAGACCTTCGCCATCCCGCATGGCGGTGGGGGCCCTGGAGTAGGGCCTATCGGGGTGCGAGCGCACCTCGCACCATTCCTCCCCAGCCATCCTCTGCGACCGGACGCAGGTCCGGCTGGTCGGGGATATCCGGACGGAGGAATGGGGCCAGTCAGTGGCGCTCCGTGGGGGAGCGCCGGCATTCTTCCGATCCCGTGGATGTACATCCGCATGATGGGCGAGGAGGGACTGCGCGAGGCCACCAGTGTGGCAATCCTGTCGGCCAACTACATCGCTCATCGACTCGGAGAGCACTACCCGATCTTGTATACGGCAGCGAATGGCACCGTCGCTCACGAGTGCATCGTGGATATTCGACCGGTGACCGCAGAGAGTGGCATCAGCGTGGACGACATTGCCAAGCGCTTAATGGACTACGGCTTCCACGCGCCCACCATGTCCTTCCCGGTGGCGGGCACGCTCATGATCGAGCCGACGGAAAGCGAGAACGTTGACGAGATTGACCGATTCTGTGACGCGATGATTGCCATTAAGGGTGAAATCGATGCGGTTCGGACAGGGGAGTGGCCGGCAGATGACAATCCGTTGGTCCATGCTCCCCACACGGCCGATTGCCTGATTGGTGAATGGCAGCACGCGTACCCGGCTCGGATGGCAGCGTTTCCTGTCAGCGGCATGGAAGGCGGCAAATACTGGCCACCCGTTCGACGCATCGACGGTGCGTACGGTGATCGCAATCTCGTATGTTCGTGTCCTCGCCCGGAGGAACTAGTCACATCCTGAATCCGGTCGACGTAGCTCAAGAAATAAGCACTCATCTGCGCCAAAGGTGCGTGGGCCGATGACGTCGAACCCGAGGTGTGGATAGAACGAGATAGCTCCTTCGTTCTCAGCGAGCGGATCGATGAGAATCGTATGGGCGCTGTGCACGTGAAAACACCGGTCAATGGCGTTCTCCATCATCACGGTGCCGTATCCCTTGCGCAGTTGCGCGGCATCGGCAATCCAGATGTCGATCGCACAGGTGCCGAGGGANACCTCACCCCAATATCCAGCCGGGTCTGCGGCCGCGTCGAGAACGACGACGACACCCATCGGCGACGAGGTCGTGCTCAGGTCTCGCTGATCCACACTTCTTGCCAAGACGCCTCAGCTTCGCGCGGCCAGTCCCACGGCTGGTCAGTTCCGAGGTTCGGCAGAACGTTCGGACTGGTCGACATCACTTCGAGCAGCGGGACGTCATCCCTCGAGGTACGTCGAAACGTCAGCTCGCTCACGATCCAAACCTTTCACTAGAGCCGCACGCGATCTCCTGTTGGCTCTTGTGCTGGGCGCTGTGGCGAGGCGACTGATAGGGGACCTCGCCCAGACGGCAGGCACCACAACCCGCTGTCTGTCCCCATTGGGAAGGGCAGAACACCGACATAATGTGCATTATCGGGGTATCGTATGGGGAAAGCCGCCCGGGCGGTAAGGCATAACTTCGACCCCACGATGTCCACCGTGGACTCCGTGCCGGCGGTGTTCCGCGGGTGGTGTGAGGGGCGCAGGGTTCTAGGCTGTGCGCTGTGTCCAAAGTCCTCGCGCAACTTCCGGTTGGTGAACGGGTAGGAATTGCGTTCTCCGGTGGTCTCGATACGTCCGTCGCGGTGGCATGGATGAGGGAAAAGGGAGCCGTCCCGTTCACCTACACGGCCGACATTGGCCAGTACGACGAGCCGGACATTGCCTCGGTGCCGAGTAGAGCCGGCCAATACGGCGCGGAGGCCGCGCGCCTTGTCGACTGCACGGGACCGCTTGTGGAAGAGGGCTTGGCAGCCATCGCCTGTGGGGCCTTTCACATCCGCTCCGGAGGCAGGCAGTACTTCAACACCACGCCCTTGGGCCGGGCAGTGACCGGCACCATGCTGGTGCGGGCGATGGCGGACGACGACGTTTCCATCTGGGGCGACGGGTCCACCTACAAGGGCAACGACATCGAGCGCTTCTATCGCTATGGCCTGATGGCCAATCCCGCGTTGCGGATTTACAAGCCTTGGCTAGACGAGACCTTCGTGCAGGAGCTCGGAGGCCGCGCCGAAATGAGCTCGTGGCTGTCTGCGCGAGACCTGCCCTATCGGGACTCTGCCGAAAAGGCCTACTCGACCGACGCGAATATGTGGGGCGCCACGCACGAGGCAAAGACGCTCGAGCATCTCGACGTGTCCTTGGAAACGGTTGAACCGATCATGGGTGTGCGTTTCTGGGATCCATCGGTGACTATCGACGCCGAGGACGTGTCGGTGACCTTCGAGCACGGTCGACCGGTCGCGATCGGGGATCGCACGTTCGACTCCCCCGTCGACCTTGTGCGAGAGGCAAACGCCATCGGTGGCCGGCATGGACTCGGCATGGCGGACCAGATCGAAAATCGAATCATCGAAGCCAAGAGTCGAGGGATTTACGAAGCACCAGGAATGGCTCTGTTGTTTATCGCGTACGAAAGATTGGTGAGCGCGATTCACAACGAGGACACCATCGCGAACTACCACCTCGAGGGTCGTCGACTCGGGCGGCTGCTGTACGAAGGGCGCTGGCTCGATCCGCAGGCACTGATGTTGCGCGAGTCGCTGCAGAAGTGGGTGGCGAGTGCCATCACCGGCACCGTGACGCTGCGACTGCGCCGCGGTGACGACTACACCATCATCGACACCACCGGACCCATGTTCAGCTATCACCCGGATCGTTTGAGTATGGAGCGCACCGAGGATGCGGCGTTCGGGCCGGACGACCGGATCGGCCAGCTGACCATGCGTAATCTCGACATCTCCGATTCGCGGGCCAAGTTAGAAATGTATGCCGGAAGTGGAACCCTTCGCCAGGCACACATTCAGCTTATGGGTGACATAACTCCCGGTATCGCGGGGCAAATCGCTGACCGCGAATCCACGGCTGACGACGTTGCCACCGAGCGCGAACGGGACGAAGCGATTGACCGTGCGGCCTTCGATGCCGGCGCCGACTGATCGGTGCATGAAATACTTGGGCCATGACGACCTCTCCCCCGGAGCCGAATGGCGATGAGTTCCCCGATGTTCCCGACTTCATTGATGAGGATGAGTTCTTGACGGCCGCCCCCAAGGAGGGCACGGCGGATGAGCGGGCTGCTCAGGCAGCTCGAATCGCGCAAGGTAACGACAGACTGCGACAAGCAGGCGAAATCTCTGACGGTTCCGGCAAGCCCGTGTACCGCCGTTCGGGAAAGGTTGTTCCGTGGATCGGGATCGGCACCGCGATCGCCGTCCTGGTTGTTGTGGTCGTATTGCTCGCGCGATAGATCACTGCTCATTACACGGTGCGCTTCGTCGCAACGCACAGCGCGAGGCCTCGCGAGGGTTTGGTGGCGCTTACGTGACGCGCTCACGCAATGAGTGTGCCGGCTAGGCCGATCGAGGAAGTGCTTCCTCTCCGCGAGACGCCCGCAGTAGCGCCAAACGCTCCTCGAGCAGCTCCTCAAGATCCGCCCGGGTACGTCGTTCCATCAACATGTCCCAGTGGGTTCGGGCCGGCTTTACCTCTTTGGGCGGCACCGGAACAATCTCGTCGGCGATTGCTGTCGCTCCACACCTGCAGGTCCATTCGCGCTGAATCTCGTCCGCATCCACGAAATAGGGCACGTTCGACACGTGACCCTCGGGGCAGACATAACGCACGACTCTGCGCTCTGCTGGTTGCACGTGATCGTCACGCTCAAGGCTCAGAGTCCCCAACCGGGTCCCCTTCATCGACGTCTCGCCCATGGCTACCTCCCCAAGTCTTTCCGTACACCTGTGTGATCGGTTGCTGTTTGGACGCTCGAAACCGCCCGAGGGTTCCCGCAATTCCATGCCAGAAATCCGCAGGTAGGCAGGGGCAGGACGCCCTGGCCTCCCACCACCGGGAGTCAACCGCCCCGAAAAGCCCCTGAAACGCACCCAGGCGGGTTCTATTCCCCCATGGTCTTGGGTGACTGAGGATCGTCCTTACGACTGTTGTGGCCTTCTGAGCCGTCCGGAAGGCGAGGAATATCGGGAAAGTCGGAAAAGCTGGAATCTTCGACCGTCACCACTGTTCCCTGAACCACGGTGCCTGAGGACGGGAAACCGGGCATTCGATCCACCCACGCAAAGGAGTCGAAACCGCGGGTCATTCTGCGCATGGCCCGCCGACGAATGGACGGCACGAGCAGCACCAGGCCCACAAGATCCGATCCGTAGCCGGGTACCAGGATGCACAGCCCCGCCAAGAACAGTCCCGCACTGGAACCGACCCGCTCCAGCGCACGCTCAGGATCTGACTCTTGCAGCACAACCCGGGCGCCCGCGCTCGCGTTGCGCATCACCGCAATGCCGATGGGAATGCTCAGAAGGATCCCGATGAGGGCCCACCCCCAGCCGATGATGGTCGCGATCAACCACAGGAGCAGAAATTCCCCCAGCGGGTAACCGAATACGATCAGGCGAGTTCTGAAACGCACGACAACTACGACCCGTCTCCACCGCGCCACCGTTGGCGAATGCTAGTGACCCGGGACTGCACTCCCCATTCGGTCACCCGCCACAAGGCTTCAACAACGATGGCTCTGCTCATCTTGCTGGTCCCGGCGGCACGCTCTACGAACGTGATGGGAACCTCTTTCACGACGAAGCCACGTTGCACCGCTCGCCACGCTAGGTCCACCTGGAAGCAGTAGCCCTGTGACGCGACACTTGCCAGATCAATGCCGCGAAGTGTGTGCGCGCGGAAGGCCCGGTAACCGCCCGTCGCATCGTGCAAATCAATGCCCAGCATCACTCGGGCGTAGGTGTTGCCGCCCTTAGACAGGATCTTTCGGCCCGTCGACCAGTTCTGCGTTCCTCCACCGGCTATCCACCGCGAGCCCAACACGAGGTCGGCGTCTACCAACGCGTCCAGAAGACGGTGCAGCTGCTCGGGTTGGTGAGACCCGTCGGCATCCATTTCGACGAGAACCTCGAATTCGCGCTCGAGTCCCCACGTGAACCCGGCGATGTACGCCGCCCCGAGACCAGCTTTGGCCGCTCGGTGCATAACGTGAATGTGGTCATCCGCGGCCGCCAGGGAGTCAGCGATCGCTCCGGTCCCGTCGGGCGAATTGTCGTCGGCGATCAGGATGTGTGCGAAGGGGACGCTCGCTCGAATGCGTGCCGTGATCTGTGGCAAGGACTCTCGTTCGTTGTACGTCGGGACGATGACGAGAACGCGCCCGAGATCATCCGATGTGTCGGAGGACTCGGGCACTCCCTCAGCGTAACGCGTCCACCGGACACGCAGACATCACCGGAACGCGCTAGGACCCGGCGGAACTGCGTTCCAACGCGGTACGGCGTCGACGCACATAGGCACCAAGGCCCACGCCGATGAGAAGTGCAAGGCCGGCAGCAATTTCCGGAACGACGCCGAGCAACGATGCGGGCGTCTGACTGGTACTGAGCGGCACTTCGGACACCAGGTAGCCGGTCTCACCTTCGCCGAGTTGCCGTTGCACCGTCCCATCAGGCGCAATGAATCCGCTAATGCCGGTGGTGGAGGCGACGACTACGGCTCTTCCTGTATTGAGTGCCCTGAGCCGCTCGATATCCCATTGTTGGACTGGCTGTCCGGTGCCCTGATAGGTGGCGTTGTTGGTTTGCACGGTGATCACTTCTGCGCCCCCGGCGATCACCGAGGTGAAGACGTCGTCGTAGGCGACCTCGAAGCAGATGGCGTCACCCACCACCACTCCCCCGATGGTCAACACTCCCGGCTCGGCGCCCCGCACAAAGTCCCGCGGAACACGGTCGAGGCGTCCTATCAAGGGCGTCAGCTGATCACGGAACGGGAGAAACTCCCCGAAGGGCACGGGGTGCATCTTGACGTAGCGTTCGCCCGGTCCGGATACGGGATCCCACACGATTCCGGCATTCTCAACTTTTGTCGGATCCTCGGTGGAAAGCACCGCACCCACAAGCACCGGTGCGTCAATCGCCTGTACTGCCTCGTCAATCAGCGCTGCGGCCGATGGATCGCGAAAAGGATCAATATCGGAGCCATTCTCTGGCCAGACCACAAAATCCGGACGCGGCTCGGTGCCAGCATCGACGGCAGCCGCGAGTCTCAGCGTTTGATCCACATGGTTGAGCAGGACTACTCGATCNTCCGACATGGCGTCCATGCCCGTTCCGGGGGTTCCTCCCTGCACGACGGCCACCGTTGCCGTGGACCCTTCCCCGCCCACAGTCAGCGGGCGCGGGATCACCATGATCGCGAAGATGACCGCCACCGAGACGAGCGAAACGGGAAGCAAGCGGCGACGCCGGATCCCCTCGACGGTGAGTACCGCGAGCGCCACGATCAGAAAGGTCACGCCTGCCATTCCTGCAATCCCGGTAAGCGCACCCACCGGTGAGTTACCTTGCGAGAAGGCGATCTCTCCCCACGGAAAGCCACCCAGAGGAACTCGGCCGCGCAGCGCTTCCATGACGACCCACGCCGAAGGGATCCACAGCACTGAACCGCGTAGCCGACTCAGCGGCGCCACCAGCGCACCAAGAGCGGCGTTCCACAAGGCGCAGTAGGCGGCGAGCAAGATCCACGCGTCCATACCGATGACCGTCATCCACGCCAGCAGAACAAGAAAGAAGGTGAGCCCGTAGACAAAACCCGTCAGCGCACCGCGTCTGCTCCGTGCACGCCATTGCACTGCGAGTACACCAAGGACTCCCAGGAAAGCCAGCGGCCACCAGCCGATGGGAGCGAAGGCAACAGCGGTGACGACGCCGGAGAACGCAGCGATCGCAACAGCGGCGACAACTCCGAGTCGCGTGCGGGAATCTGGTTCAACCATGGGATGCCTGAACGAAGTCGTGACCGAAGACCACGTGACCGTCAACCCAGGTGGCCAGGCACTCCGGTAGCTCGCCTGTCAGGACGGGGAGCCCGGGTGTTCCCGAACGGGGATCGGTCGACCAATCCGCAACCCTGCTATCTGGAACGTGCACGTCGCGTTCGTCGACACGCCATGCGGCCAAGTGTGCAGGCGCTCCCACGGAAACAACTCCCGCCTGGGAATCGCCGACGGCACGCCATCCCCCTCTGGTTGCCGCCGCGAACGCGGCGCGTGCCGTGATCCGCTCATCCGGCGTCGTGTGGCGTGTNGCTGCACGCACGATGGACCATGGGTCGATGGGCGTCACCGGACTATCGGAGTTCAGGGCGAGGTGCCCACCGGCGCCGACGATCGTCGCGAAGCGATTCATCGAGCCGGCCCGCTCGTCGCCTAGGCGCGAGGCGTACATGCCGTCGGGCACACCCCACAACTCATCGAACATCGGTTGCATGCTTACGCAGGCTCCCAGGTCGATCACTGTGGCGATGTCAGCATCGGACAACATCTCAGCATGCTCGAGCCGGTGTCGACGCGCGCGCAGCATCTGTCCGCCGACAACGCTGGCAGCTCGGCGAAAGCCAGCAGCCACGGCTGCGCAGGCTGCGTCACCAATGACGTGGAAGCCGGCTTGCATCCCGGCCCGGGTGGCCTCCACCAGGTGGTCGGCGATGTCGTCCTCCGACAGATACAGAACACCACGCGTGTCAGCCGCATCGCAGTACGGCTCATGTAATGCCGCCGTATGCGAGCCGAGCGAACCATCGACAAACAGATCTCCGCCGACGCCACGGGCACCGAGATCTCGGGCCAGTTCGATCCCACCCTCGGATGCGAGTTGGCCCCAGTAACCCGTGACCTTGGGCCCGGCGTTGTCGGCCGCTACCTCGAGGAAGGTCCGTAGATCCTCCGCTCCCCCAATCGTNGGCCCACCCATCTCGTGCACAGCCACGACGCCCTTCGATGCCGCCAAGGACAGCGTCGCCAGTTGTGCGTTTCGGCGGTCCTGGGCCGATATCTGCTCGAAGGCGTACTCGCGAATGAGGTGGTGCGCCCGCTGCGCGACGGCACCGTGTGAGGAAAAGCCCGCGACGCGGTCGATGTCGGGGCATCGATCGACGAGCGATGTGGACACCAGTGCCGAGTGGACATCGATCCGAGACAGGTAGACGTGCTGGCCCCGGGCCGCCAGATCGATCTCGTGACGGCGTGGCAGACGCGAGTCTGCCCACATCGTTTCGTCCCAGCCGTGCCCATAGATGAGCCCCGAGGCTCTTTCGCTCGCATGTGCGGTGATCGCGTCGAGGACATCCTGGGCATGACGGGCATCAGATAGGTCGAGTCCCACCAGCCGCAGACCAGAGCTGGTCGCATGAATGTGTGAATCGACGAAACCTGGAGCAAGAAAAGCACCCTGGAGATCCACAACCTGATCAGCGAGATCTGTGTGAACGCGGGCCCCCGCATCGTCACCCACCCAGGTGATCACTCCATCGTCGATCATCACAGCGGTCGCGAACGGGTCCGAAGACGAGTAGACCTCGGCGTTCACCAGCAGTGTGCGGCTGGAAGAACTCACGCAGGAATCCGCATCAAATCGCGACTGAGGGTGTTCAGATTACGTGCCCCCTCCTTGGTGCACACGACAATGTCCTCGATCCGAGCGCCGAAGCGTCCCGGGACGTAGAAGCCCGGTTCGATACTGAAGGCCATGCCCGGCTGTAGAACGTCGGTATTTCCTTCGACCAAGTACGGCTCTTCGTGACTCTCCAACCCGATCCCATGTCCGATTCGGTGAATGAAGTATTCGTCAAGTGGTCGCCCGTCCAGGTGATGGTCGTGCATCAGGGCGCGCGCGTGAGCGTCGACGGATTCGCATGTCCGCTCGTCACTGACAAACGCTACGGACGATTGCTGCGCGTTGAGCAGCACCTCGAATGCCGCACTGTATTCGGCGGCGGGCTCACCCACAACGTAGGTGCGCGTGCAGTCACTGCGGTAGCCGCTCGGCATTGTTCCGCCGATGTCGATCACGATCGGATCGCCGATGCCGATGACGCGCTCGGAAACTGAGTGATGCGGGTTGGCGCCATTGGGGCCACTAGCCACGATGATGAAATCCACTCCTGTGTGCCCGGCGTCGATAATCGCGGCACCGATGTGGTGAGCGACCTCGCTTTCGGTCATGCCAGATCGGACAATCGTCGGCACGAGGCGGTGCACGGATTCAATGGCCGCAGCCCCTTCCTGCAACAGTTCGATCTCCCGTGCCGTCTTTTTCTGGCGCAAATCGTTGAGGATCGATCCCGCAAGCACCTGGGGCCGCTCGTGCAGCACTTGCCGGAGTCGCAGAACTCGTTGTGCCCACATGTGGTCGTCCACGGCGATCNCTCCGGACACGCCATCGCCTACTAGGTCGGCGACGATCAGGAATGGATCTTCGGNCTCTGACCACGTGATGACCTTTCCGCCGTTGCGAGCAAAAGTCGATTCGCGAGCCTCGCCGGCTTCCAGAGCCGGTGCTATCAGCGCTGGAAAGCCGGTGTGTGGAATGACGAGTGCGGTGAGGCGTTCCAGTGGCTTGGCGTCGTACCCGGCGATGTATTGGAGATCCGCTCCTGGCGTGATGACCATGGCCGCCACATCATCGTCATGCATGGCCTGTTGCAGGCGCGTCAGAAGCTCTAGTTCCACGGGTCAACCGTAAGGCGTGCCAGACTTCCTGCGTGCCCACCTCGAATGTGGACGTCATGATCCTTGACACAGCGTCGTTGTATTACCGATCTTTCTATGCCCTGCCCACATCCATGACCGCACCCGATGGGCACCCGCACAACGCAATCCGCGGCGTGCTGCAGACCATCGAGCGTCTGCGAGACATGTACAACCCACGAACACTCCTGTGTGCGTGGGATACCGATTGGCGCCCCGAATGGCGGGTGGATCTCATCCCGAGCTATAAGACCCACCGCGTGGAACAAGATTCCGCTACGGGGGACGAAGAGGCCGAGCCCGATGAACTCGGCCCGCAGATTGGTGCCATCCGAGACATCTTGGAGGCGTGGGGCGTACCCGTGGTGGGCGTTCGGGAATTCGAAGCAGATGACGTCGCCGGAACCCTCGCTCAAGCAGCAAGCCAGGCGGGCCGCTCCACGGTTGTTGTCACCGGTGATCGTGACTTCGTGCAACTGGTCTCAGGNACGGTCCGTGTTGTCATGACTGTGAAGGGCGGAATGGATGCATGGCCGCTGCTGGATGCCGACGCTGTAGTCGAGCGTTTCGGTGTGTCCCCGCCGCAGTACCTCGACGTGGCAATCCTGCGAGGTGATCCATCCGATGGGCTGCCCGGTGTGCCGGGAATTGGCGAGAAGACCGCGGTCGCACTGATCAGCGCCTTCGGCTCGCTGGACAACGTTCGCCAGGCGAGCGGATCAGAACCTGTCGAGAAACCACTTACNCCGCGACTCGCACGGCTTGTTGTCGAGAACGCGGCATACCTGAACGCCGCCGAACGCGTAGCGGCCATCCGGCGTGACGTACCCATCCCCGGCCTTCAGGAGGTCATCATGCAACCCATCCCTGGCTCAGCGAGCCACCCGCAGACGTGGGACAACCTGCTTGCCGAATGGGGAGTGCAGCGCTTCGCTCAAGGTGCGGTTGGCTGAAAGGAAACGACTCCTCGATCTAGGGCATCGATTGCCTCGCGGGCAGCCACCGTTACCTGTGGATCTGCCGCAGCCTGGGAAATCTGTTCCAACACATCGATGACCTGACGGGTCCAACGGACGAAGTCCCCGGCGCTGACGTCATTGCTCGTCAGCACCGTCAGAAGACTCGCACCACGTGCCCAGCGATACACGGCCCAGACCAAACCCGCGTCGGGTTCGGGCTCGGGGTTGAGGCGGTGGGCCCGTTCGATATCGCTGAGGCGCGCCCAAATGCGGTGCACCCCCGCCAGGGCCGCTTCTACCGCGCCACCGGGCACCGCGGGGCCCACGTCACCTTCCGAACGTCGCGACTCGTAGACGATCGCCGCCACCACCGACGCAAGCTCGTGAGGCGCCAATCCGCTCCACACGCCGGCACGAAGGCATTCAGCAATGAGCAAATCCGATTCCGAATACAACACGCTCAGCATGCGTCCCTGGTCGGTGACGCGCAGATTGTCCGCCGTTCCCGCAAGGTATCCAAGTTCCGTCAGGGTCTCGCACACCCGGTCGAACTGACGAGCGATGCTGTGCGTTCGGGCGGCAATGCGTCGATCCAATTCCCCTATCTGTCGGTCTGCACGGAAATAGCGCTCCGCCCAACGGGCATGGGCTTCGCGTTCTTCACAGCCGTGACAGGGATGAGCCCGCAACCGCGCTCGCATGTCCGANANTTCGTCGCCGGACTNAGCGACGGACCCTTGCCTCGCACGTGTGCTCCCGCCTGCTTCATTACCTGCCGATTCCGCTACCGCGACAGCCCGCTGAGCTAAGTCGCGTTTCATGCCGGAGTCCTTCGTAGAGAAGTGACGGGGAATCTTGACGCGACCCACAACNTCTAAAGAACCCGGCACCTCGACGGTGGAAATGCGTCGGATCTGCCGCTCGGCGGTCAAGACTTGCGGCCGAGGATCCGCGGGTCTATCAGCTGCGGTGAGAACAACGGCGGGCCCGGCACGCTTGCCGCGCGGTATGCGAATGACATCACCGGGCCGCAGCGCCATGAGGGAATTTTCGGCATTCGTCTTTCGGGCCATCTGGGCTCGACGTCCGGCCGTCTTTTCCGCCTGGGAAAGATCCTCGCGGATCTGGGCGTATCCGTTGAAATCCCCAAGGTGGCAGGACATCGCTGTCCGGTAGCCATCTTGAGCCTCTCGCAAACGCTTTGCCTCAGAGCTGAGGCCCACGACGGATTGATCTGCTTGAAATTGCGCGAAACTTGTTTCGAGCACATCGCGCGCGCGTTGGCGCCCCATGGTGCCCACCAGATTTACGGCCATGTTGTACGACGCGCGAAATGACGATTTCAGCGGATACGTTCGGGTGGACGCCAGTCCGGCGAGGACCTCCGGATCGAGATCGTCGGACCATAGGACGACTGCGTGGCCCTCGACATCGATGCCACGGCGTCCGGCCCTCCCGGTGAGTTGGGTGTACTCCCCCGCACTCAAATCTGCATGCGCTTCGCCGTTCCACTTCACCAGTCGCTCCAACACCACGCTCTTGGCTGGCATGTTGATGCCCAGAGCCAGAGTTTCGGTCGCGAAGACCACCTTGATCAGCCCTTGCTGGAAAAGGTCCTCGACGACCTCCTTGAATGCCGGAAGCATGCCGGCGTGGTGGGCCGCTAGTCCCCTCTCGAGGGCCTCCGCCCAATCGACGTAGTCGAGTGCCGCGAGATCGTCGTCCGAGATACCCATCGTTCTCTCGGCGATGGTTGATCGGATGCATTGTCGCTCCTCGGAGGTCGTGAGGCGAATAGCTGAGCGCAGACACTGCTGCACCGCGTCGTCACAGCCGGCCCGACTGAACAAGAAGTAGATGCACGGCAGGAGACCATCACTGCCGAGTCTTTCCACGACATCACTGCGCCACGGAGTGAGCCTTGTCCTCCGATGGCGCTGATGCCGACTCCGCGAGGCTCGGCGTGAACCACCGGGTCGGGGTGTTCCGGATCGGACTCCGCGCTCTAGGGCGATGAGTTCAGGGTTGACGTGATGCCCATCCGAGAACAGGTCGTACAGGTGGTGTCCCGCCATTACGTGCTGCCACAACGGAACAGGTCGGTGCTCTTCCACGATGACTTCGGTGTCCCCCCGCACGGTAGACAACCACGCACCGAATTCTTCGGCATTCGACACCGTCGCGCTCAACGCGGCGACGATCACCTCCGACGGCAGGTGGATGATGATTTCTTCCCACACGGCCCCACGGAATCGGTCCGCCAAATAGTGAACCTCGTCCATCACGACGTGGCTCAAGTTGTCCAAGGTGGTGGAACCTGCGTACAGCATGTTGCGAAGAACCTCCGTGGTCATGACGACCACGGGAGCCTCTCCGTTGATGGAGGTATCACCCGTCAAGAGGCCGATGGCGTCGCGTCCGTACCGCTCCACCAACTCCGCGTACTTCTGATTCGACAAAGCCTTGATGGGCGTCGTGTAGAAGCACTTGGTGCCCGACTGAATAGCACAGTGGATGGCAAACTCCCCGACAACGGTTTTGCCCGATCCCGTCGGTGCGGCGACCAGTACGCCGCGGCCGGCTTCGAGAGCGCGGCACCCGGTCAATTGGAATTCATCCAGTGCAAACTCGTATAGCCGGGCAAACTGCTCGGTCTGGGGCGCAGATGAGCGTTGCCGAGACGCTGCATAGCGATCGGCGGGCGAAACACCAGACACAGCGGCCACCTTAGGCGTGGTGGGCGTCCAGCACCTCCAGGGCGCGGTGACGAACCGCAACGGTTGCCGGGAGGGGCCCGATCCGTTCGCCATCGGCATAGACAATCGAGTCCGGAGCATCGATCCGGAGTTGTCGAGCCGTCCAGGCTGTGACGGACGGGTGCTCGATGTGCCGGCCGGAATACACACGGGGCAGAACCGAGACGAAGGTTCGCTTCGGCGCATTCGTCACCAATGTCACGTCCAGGACGCCGTCGGCCATATCGGCACCGGGGCACACCAACATGCCGGATCCGTAGGCCGGTCCATTGCCGATGGCCAGCACCATGCCCGCCATGCTGCGATCTTCGCCATCGCTGTCAATGGAGTACCAGCGGGGGCGAACCGTCGGTAATTCTCGGGCGACGCCCAGCAAGTACCGGGCTTTGCCCACTCGTGCCGGCATGGCATTAGCCCGTTCGTTGACGTCCGAGTCGAAGCCGCACGACAGGACACCAAGAAAGTAGTGGGGCTCTGCGTCCCCACAGTGAACCGAACCCACATCGATGGTGCGAAAGCGCTGATCNGTGACGGCATCGATGAAACTGTTGATGGATGGCGCGGGGGCCTCGGAGTGGGCCCGTGGTTCACCGTCGGTGGTGGTGGGCTCGGTGGGCGTGCTGTTCTTCGTCAAACGCAGACCGCGATCGATGTCATTGCCGGTACCCACTGGCCAGATGGCGATGCGAGGAGAGGCCGCCTCGGCTCGCATCACCCCTTGCAAGCAGTCGTGCACGGTTCCATCACCGCCACATGCGACGACTAGTCCGCGGGACGCGGTCTCCATGGCCGTGCGCACACTGTCGTCTCGATTCGCGGCGACGTGCACATGCACGGACATTCCTGCGTCGGCGCACGCTCGGGCGAGAGTGCTGGCGTTGTCAACCGCACTGCCCCCACCTGCAGTGGGGTTCACGATGATCTGGATCACGGGTTCTCGTCGATCGGTGAGGCTTGATCGTCATCCCATTCGCGATAGTCCGGCTCACCGAGGCCTCGTCGGGCTCGACGCCGATCGTTGAGGAGAGCAATACCTACGGCGATGACGACCAGCATGAGAATTGGTCCGGCCAGCAGAACCAAGTTGATGGGATCACCGGTCGGCGTGGCGATCGCTGCGAAGATGAAGACCACGAAAATGATCCACCGCCACCAAGACATCAGGCGCTTGCCTGTCAAGATTCCGGCGAAATTCAACGTGACGATGAACAGTGGTGTCAGAAAGCCGACTCCGAAAACGATGACCGTCCGGATAAAGAACCGGAGATACCGGTCGACCGAGACGATGTTTTCCACATTTTCTGGTGTGAAGCCCAACAGAATCTCGAGGCCAAAGGGCAGCACGAAGTAAGCCAAAGCAGTGCCGGCGAGGAACAACGGAAAGGCAACCGCAACGAACGCGATTCCCCACCGCTTCTCATGTTTGTGCAGCCCAGGGGTCACGAATCGCCACAGCTGATACAGCCACACGGGCGAGGCCAGAACTATTCCCGCAATTGCCGCCACCTGGAGTTGCAGGATGAAGGGGTCGGTAACCCCGGTGAGCGCAAGGGTGACGTCGCGACCCTCTTTCTGGGCCTGCTCCACTGCACCCTCAAAGGGCTGGCTCAGAAGTTCGAAAATTGTCGGGTATGCGATCCAACCAACAACCATGCCGACAACGACGGCGATCCCCGACTTGACGAGGCGTGAGCGCAACTCACGCAGATGTTCGGTAAGCGGCATCGCCGCCTGTTGTTCGTTCCCCTGCTCCTGAACTGCCACAGGGGTACTTAGCCGTTGTTCGTTTCCGTGGAACGCTCACCAGAATCGTGTTCGACGGGACCAGAGTTTGCAGGGGGCGCATCGCGCGGGGGTGATTCGATCGCACTCGGAGGCGCAGGCGCCTGGGCGGTGGACCCGGCAGCGGCATCTGCTGAGGTCTCGCCGTCCTCTTCCCCGTCAACAAGTCCCTTGGTCTCCGCCTTGAATATGCGAAGAGACCGCCCCAGACCACGCGCGGCGTCGGGAAGGCGCTTGGCTCCGAAAAGCAAGAGAACCAGGGCGACGATGATGAGCAGTTCTTGCCATCGCAAGTTGGGCATGGTCCGGGCTCCTTCGATTACGCACGGATGGAACCGTGCACCTCCATGCTAGCCGGATTGCTGCCGGGATACGGCAGCCTGGCGAACCAGGCCCCGTACCTCCTCAGGCTCGACCACGGACACCCCGCCCCCGTGGCCCATCACCCACCGCACGAGCCAATCCACCGAGGCATAGCGAATTTCCGCATACACACCATCGTTGGGGCCATCACCCTCCCGTTCGGCAGACGCCTCGGGCACCTGCACCACGGGCTCAGAGTCCACGATCCACAGTGCTTCGGGGGCAATATGAAGCAGCGCGGCGCTCATGTTGTCGGGGTCGCGTCGCAGTGCCGGTGGGCCTTCACCTGTCGGGGTGCTGGGCGGCGGATGGTCGGGGGCTGGCTCGACGCTCACGATCCGATCCGTCCGGAAGGTTCTGACGTCGTCCGCGCGAAAACACCATGCATGGACGTACACAAATCCATCCACGGAGAAACTCGTGCGCGGTTGGACGCGACGTCGCTCGATGAGGTCCGTTTGACCAGATGCGTACTCAATTTCCACGACGCTCCCACCGGCGATTGCGTTGTCCAAAGTCGCCATGACAGCCGACTGATCGGGAATGGTGATGTCGAGGGTGAGCGACGGTTCGGCGAGAGCTTCCAACTTCACCATCGCCGACAGGATGGACTCTTGGGGCTGGGCACCGGGAAGGTTGCTGAGGACTCTCAGGCCAAGGTGCAGGGCCGCGACTTCCTCACCTGTCAGGCGCAGGGGCTTTTCCAGGGTTATCGCATCGAGAACATGGATGCGGTCGTCGTCCCAGAACTGAATATCGACGAGTTGGTCCGGTCCATATCCGGGAATGCCGCACACGATCAACTGCCACAGATCTTTGGAGAGTTGTTCGTTTGAGATCTGAAAATGAGCAGCAGCCTCCGTGATGGTGATCCCATCGTGCGCGCGCAGCCACGGCACAAGGGCCAAAAGCCTGGCCAATCGCTCGGACGCAGTTTCGCTCATGAATGATCAGCTGCCAGATTGTCGAGACCCTGATGGAAGGCGGACACCACGTGCTCGGGATACACCGGATACACCTGTGGTCCCGCACGCCACAGCAGCGCGAGTGCCCGGCGGGGTGAATCGTGGATAGTGAACACCGGGGCTTGACCGGAACCGTCCGCTTCACTGTCAGTGCGCGATGGCCGACACGTTGGGTGACGACGCAACTCCGCCCCTTGATGTTCCGGCAGAACGAAGCCGATTTCGACGTCCTCCTCGGACTCCTCCGAGCTCGATGTCGGGGCAGCAGGTCGCTCCGTTGTGCTGGATTCGGCCGTGAGGGTGACCGAGCCCTCGATACGTGAGACACGGAAGGTGCGTCCGCTCGTGCGTTCGTGATCCCACCCGGTGAGGTACCAACGGCCATCTTCGGCGTGCAATGACCACGGATCGACACGTCTGGTCGATTCGTCTGCGCCCGGCTTGCGGTAGGAGAAGCGAACGACCTTGCGATCCCGCACGGCACGCATCAAGGGCAGCAGGGCGGCGTCGCTGGCACTCACATGTGCGAAGGTCGGTATCGCTTTGGCATCGGGCGCGAGGGACGGGAGCGTCCCCGTCGATTCGAGTTTTCGCACAGCCGTGGTCGCGGTGGCACTCAAGATTGCGTCGTCCCACACCAGCGCCGCTAGATTCAAAGCCATCAGNTCGTCCGAGTCGAAAGTGACATCCCTGTGCACATACTCGGACGTATCGATCAGATACCCCAACACTTCACCGTGAGCATCCGTGACCGTCTCGATGGGTATGCCCATGGACCGCAATTCATCCTTGTCACGCTCGAACATGCGCTCAAAGGCAGTAGTCGTCGCCGCTGGGTCGTAGCCGGCAACGCTGGATTGCACCACCTGGCGTGACACCGGCGTATGAGCAGCCAGAAGAGCGATGACCAGATTCAGGAGACGCTCCGTACGCGTCACCTGCGAACTAGCGGACATCCAAAAGATCGATCACGAAAACCAGTGTGGCGCCGGACAGTTGGTGTCCCGCTCCAGCGGGACCGTAGGCAAGCTCCGGGGGAATGATCAATTGACGACGTCCACCGACCTTCATGCCGGGGATTCCCTCTTGCCATCCCGCGATGAGCCCCGACAGCGGAAAGACGATCGACTCTCCCCGGTCCCAGGATGCATCGAACTGCTCACCCGTGCTGAAGTCGACGCCCACATAGTGCACCTCGACTGTGTCCGAGGCAGCCGCAACCGGACCGGTACCTTCGACGATGTCTTCAATCTCAAGTTCATTCGGCGGTGGCCCGTCGATGAAATCAATCTCTGGCTTTTCACTCACGTGGTCTCCTCTACGAAGGGTCGTGTGGTTGGTTATCCGGCGCCTACACCCAGCAACTCGACGACGAACAGCAGTGTCTCTCCTGGTTCGATCCCCGGCGGTGGCGAATCTCCGTACGCCAGATCGCTGGGAATGAGCAATACGCGGCGTTCACCCACTTGCATACCGGGTATGCCGTCCACCCACCCCTGAATCAACTGCCCCTGCGACAGTGGAAAGGTAGCCGGCGTTCCGCGCGCCCACGACGCATCGAACAAGGCGCCGGTCGATAGTCCCACGCCGCAATATTCCACGGTGATCAGATCGTCGAGTGCAGCCACATCACCCGAGCCACCTCGCAACTCGGCAGTTATCAGTTCACCCACGGGTGCGGCGCCCTCCGCCACGTACACCACGGGTACATCGTCATCGAGAACCGAGACGTCGGACGTGATCGAAGCCCCTGATGCCGAGTCCGCCGAGACCGGTTCACCCGGACTACCGCAATCGGTGACCAAATACGTCTGGGTAGAGGCCGCAGGTGTGGCGGCGGGGGTATCGGGAGACCCTGATGAGCATGCGGATGTCGTGAGAAGAACCACGATGACGGCGCTAAAGAGAACTTTCACCTCTGCAGGTTACGCCACTTTCCGCTACATGCTCGCCAGCAGGCGTTCGACCCGCTCGTCCACATTCGCGAACGGGTCCTTACACAGAACTGTCCGTTGCGCCTGATCATTCAATTTCAGGTGCACCCAATCAACCGTGAAATCCCGGCGACGTTCTTGGGCGCGTTTGACGAAGTCTCCCCGCAACTTGGCTCGAGTCGTTTGCGGCGGCACCTCTTTCGCCTCGAACACCTCGGCATCGTTGGTGACGCGGGCTGCGAGGCCTTTACGCTCCAATAGATAGAACAGCCCTCGTTGGCGACTGATGTCGTGATACGCGAGATCGAGTTGGGCAATGCGGACATCATCGAGGGCGAGATCATGCTTTTTCATGTATCGCTCGAGCAGTCGCTGCTTGATCACCCAGTCGATCTCGGTCTCCACACCACTGAAGTCTTGCGCCTCCACGGCCTTCAAAGCGCGCTCCCACAGATCCATCACGCGATCGACCATGGGGTCGGCTCTTAGGTCCCGGCGATCAACGTATTGCGCCACCTTCTCGAAGTACTCCGCCTGCATCTGCAAGGCGGTGACCTCGCGGCCGTTGTTCAGGGTGACGGTGCGGGTACCCGTTGTGTCGTGGCTGATTTCTCGGATCGCCCGAATGGGGTTCTCGAACGACAAATCCCTCATCACGGCGCCCGACTCGAGCATGCGTAGCACGAGGTCGGCAGCTCCGACCTTCAACATCGCCGTGGTCTCGCTCATATTGCTATCCCCGACGATGACGTGAAGCCGTCGATACAAGTCGGCATCCGCGTGTGGCTCGTCGCGGGTATTGATGATGGGTCGTGACCGCGTCGTCGCGCTGGACACCCCCTCCCAGATGTGATCGGCACGCTGGCTCACGCAGTAGCGCGCCCCGCGCGGAGTGCTGAGGACTTTTCCGGCTCCCGTGACGATCTGGCGCGAAATGAGGAATGGGATGAATCCTTCGGCAAGAGCAAGGAAATCAGTGGACCGGTCAACGAGAAAGTTCTCGTGGCAACCGTAGGAATTGCCCGCGGAGTCGGTGTTGTTCTTGAACAGATAGATGTCGCCAGCGATGCCCTCTTCTCGAAGTCGCTGCTCGGCATCCACACATAGCCCTTCCAGGATCCGCTCCCCCGCACGATCGTGGGTGATTAACTGCTGCACGCTGTCGCATTCCGCGGTCGCATACTCAGGGTGGCTGCCTACATCGAGGTACAGCCGGGACCCGTTACGCAGGAAGACATTGCTGCTTCTGCCCCACGCAACAACGCGCCGAAACAAATAGCGCGCTACTTCATCGGGACTGAGCCTGCGCTGTCCCCGGAACGTGCAGGTGACGCCGTATTCGGTTTCGATTCCGAAGATGCGGCGATCCATGTCTCCACTGTAGGAGTTTCAGGCTCACTACGCAGAGCCTTAGGCGCTCCGCAGCAGGTCGGCTAGTTCATCGCTTTCCAACCGGTGGAACAGGCGCCTGGGTCGAGTTCTGTCCAAGATGGCCACTTCGAGGTCATCCGGGCTTAACGTCCGGCGTTCGTCCGTTCCGTGTTGGCCAAGCGCATTCACCGCCTGACGTAGGGAGGTCTCGAGGTCCTGATTCGGCTGCCACGCGTCAGACATCGCCCCCTCAATCGCCTCCGCTGAGCCGCCCATGGCGACGAATCCCCGTTCGTCTGCCACCGAACCGTCGAAGGTGAGGCGATACATCTGGTCCGCGGACTCATCTGCACCGACCTCCGCAACCACGATTTCGACTTCATACGGCTTGGCGGTCTCGGTGAAAATCGAACCGAGTGTTTGTGCATACGCATTCGCCAGAGATCGCCCCGTCACGTCACTGCGGTCATACGAGTACCCCCGTAGGTCAGCCAGACGAATACCGGCAACCCTGAGGTTCTCGAACTCGTTGTACTTTCCGACGGCGGCGAAACCGATGCGATCGTAAATCTCGCTGATCTTGTGCAGGGCCTTCGAAGGATTCTCTGCGACAAAAACGACGCCCCGGACGCATTGGACAACCACAACGCTACGTCCCCGTGCGATCCCTTTCCGCGCGAAGTCCGCCTTGTCTTTCATGATCTGCTCTGGTGACACGTAGAACGGAACACTCATGAGGCACCCCCCGCCACGCTCGCCTGGGGTCCGTCAGGTCGACCCAGTCGCGCCGCCACCATCTGCTCCACTTCCTGAGCCAGGCGATCCTCGCTGATGGTCTCTACTCCGGAGGCAGTAACAACAGAGACCATCGGGAAGATACGTCGAGCGAGATCGGGCCCACTTGTCGCACTGTCGTCGTCTGCGGCGTCATACAACGCTTCCAGCGCCACGCGAACCGCAGCATCAGTATCGGCATCCGGGCGGAACAACTTCTTCAACGAGCCGCGAGCGAAGGTGGATCCCGAACCGACTGCGTGAAAGTCATGCTCCTCGTACCGTCCACCCGTGACGTCGTACGAGAAAATTCGACCGCGTTCCTCCGCCACGTCGAAGCCCGCAAACAGCGGCACTACTGCCAGGCCCTGCATGGCCATCCCCAGATTCGCCCTCAGTAGCGAGGACAGGCGATTGGCTTTGCCTTCGAGGGACAGCGGGGTGCCCTCGATCTTTTCGTAGTGCTCGAGTTCCACCTGGAACAGGTGCACGAGTTCGACGGCGATGCCGGCGGTGCCAGCGATGCCCACAACAGAAAAAGCATCGGTTTCGAAGACCTTTTGCACGTCTCGCTGGGCGATGATGTTGCCCATCGTCGCGCGGCGATCACCGGCCATGACGACCCCTGAGTCACAGACGAGGGCCACGATCGTCGTCCCATGGGGTGCCTCAAGGTTGGCGGGACCGCCCGAAGCGGCCCCCTCAGATCGGCTGACCCCGGACTCGCTACCCGAGGCGTTCAGGAATTCCGTGAAAGACGAGGTTCCCACCAAGCCGAACGCAGACGGGAAGTCGTGGCTCACTGCCCGCCCTTTTGCACGAAGGACTTTACGAAGTCCTCGGCATTGGACTCCAGCACACCGTCGATCTCGTCGAGGATGGCATCGACATCGCCGTCAAGGGCGCTATCGGCTTCTTTGGCGGCTGGTGCCGCGGATTCCTCTTCATGTTGATCGCGGCGATTCGCTCTGCGGTGCTCGACGTTCTCTTGTCCGGCCATGCGACAAGGTTACCCGTCTAGTCGTCCGTTAGCGCGTCGATCAGCGAGGCAGCGTCGGGGCTGGCTTCCAGGATGTGCGAGACGTGTCCGTGCGTGCCACGCGTGGGTTCCAACGTAGGCACGCGCAGGAGAGATTCGCGCTGCGGAATGTCGAACACCACCGAATCCCAGGAGGCCGCGGCAATGGATTCGGGATAGCGCCGCACACACTCGCCGCGAAAGTACGCGCGGGTGTCGTGAGGCGGTTGCTGGCGTGCCCGCTCGATCTCTTCGTCATCAAACATCCGCACCAGCCGGCCCCGCTGCTCCAATCGAGCCGCGAGGCCTTTGTCAGGCCGAATGTCCGCGTATTGCAGATCGACAAGATGCAGGCGAGGGTCGTCCCAGGCAAGCCCGTCACGCCGGACATACCCTTCGAGAAGACTCAACTTTGCCACCCAGTCCACGGTGCTGGCAACACTCATTCGATCGTTCTGCAGGCGGTCGAGGTGGTCGCCCCACAGGGTCAAGACTTCCTTGGTCTGTTCGTCAAAATCCGCATCGCTGCGTGATTGGCAGTAGTTCCACGCGTGTTCGAGGAACGCACGCTGCATATCGATGGCTGTCCACTGGCGTCCCCGTGACACAGCGATGACGTGCGTCAGCGTGGTGTCGTGAGACACCTGGTGCATCTCTCGAACCGGATCCACCGGCATGGCATCGAACGTGTCCAGGTAGCCGTCTTCGATCATGGCCAGAACGATCGCCGTGGTTCCCATTTTGAGAAATGTTGCCGTGTCGCTCATGTTCGCGTCCCCGACAATCACGTGCAACCGTCGGTACTTCTCCGGATCAGCATGCGGCTCGTCCCGGGTGTTGATGATCGGTCGTTTGAGGGTGGTCTCGAGGCCTACTTCCACTTCGAAGAAGTCGGCCCGCTGACTCAACTGGAAAGCGCTTGTCTCCCCCTCTTGACCAATCCCCAACCGACCCGCTCCAGTGAAGACCTGTCGCGAGATGAAAAAGGGCGTCAAATGGCGTACGACATCGGCAAACGGTGTGGTCCGCCGCATCAGGTAGTTCTCGTGACAGCCGTAGGACGCGCCCTTGTTGTCGGTGTTGTTCTTATACAGCAAGATCCGCTCACCACCCGGTGCAGCGGCCGCAGCATCGGAGGCCGCATTCATGACATTCACACCGGCTCGGTCCCACAACACGGCATCGCGGGGATTAGTCACCTCGGGCGTTGAGTACTCAGGGTGAGCATGATCCACGTAGAGCCGAGCTCCGTTCGGCAGAATGACATTAGCGAGGCCAAGGTCCTCGTCAGTCAATTGGGAGGCATCTGCCTCACTGCGAGACATATCGAACCCGCGGGCATCTCGTAAGGGCGACTCCTCGTCGTAATCCCATCGAGCCTTCGACGTCGTGCCGTGCGAGATCAGGTACGCATAGGCATTGACAATCTGTGACGACGTGACCATGGCGTTGAGCATCGGCTGGCCGGGAACGCTGATGCCGTACTCGGTTTCCAAGCCCATGATCCGATGGACGCTCACAGGTGAACCTCCGGATGCTTCCTCACCACTGCGTGTCGCGCGCGGTTACAGGTACTGGCCGGTGTTGGCGACGTTGTCGATAGAACGTCCGGGACTGCCGCCCTGCTTGCCTTGGATCAAGGTGCGGATGAAGACGATGCGTTCGCCCTTCTTTCCGGAGATGCGGGCCCAGTCGTCCGGGTTCGTCGTGTTGGGTAGGTCCTCATTCTCGCGGAATTCATCGACGCACGCATCGAGCAGATGCTGCACCCGAATGCCCTTCTCGCCCGTGTCCAGGAATTCCTTGATGGCCGACTTCTTGGCACGCGCCACGATGTTCTCGAGCATCGCCCCAGAGTTGAAGTCCTTGAAGTACAAGACCTCCTTGTCACCACCTTCATAGGTGACCTCGAGGAATCGATTCTCGTCTGACTCCGCATACATTCGCTCAATCGCTCGGTCAATCATCGTCGAGCAGGCAAGGTCGGAATCCCCCGAATGCTCCGCGATGTCGTCGGCGTGAATCGGCAGTCCCGGCACCAAGTACTTACTCAAGATCTCCCGGGCCGCCTCGGCATCCGGACGCTCGATCTTAATTTTCACGTCCAAACGACCCGGGCGCAGAATCGCCGGATCGATCATGTCTTCGCGGTTCGATGCCCCGATGACGATGACGTTCTCCAAGCTCTCGACGCCATCAATCTCACTAAGCAGCTGCGGCACGATGGTGTTCTCGACATCACTGCTCACGCCGCTCCCCCGCGTTCGGAACAACGAATCCATTTCGTCAAAGAAGACGATGACGGGCATACCTTCGGACGCCTTCTCACGTGCCCGCTGGAAGACGAGACGGATGTGGCGCTCCGTTTCGCCAACGTACTTGTTCAGTAGTTCCGGGCCTTTGATGTTCAGGAAGAAACTCTTTGCCTCTCTGACACCGGTCTTTTCGGCGACCTTCTTGGCCAAGGAGTTGGCCACCGCCTTGGCGATGAGAGTTTTGCCACATCCGGGCGGGCCGTAGAGCAAGATTCCTTTCGGGGCCCTGAGCTCATGCTCTTTGAAGAGCTCGGCGTGCACGTAGGGCAGTTCCACCGCGTCGCGGATCGATTCGATCTGGCTGAACAACCCACCGATCTGCTCGTATCCGATGTCGGGAACTTCCTCGAGAACCAGTTCTTCCACTTCGGCGCGGGGCACCTGCTCGATCACGTAGCCGCTGCGGACGTCACACAACAAGGCGTCCCCTGCGCGGAGTCCGACTCCGGCAATCGGCCGCGCGAGACGAACGACCCTCTCTTCATCGGCGTTCGCCACCACGACGCACCGGTCATCTCCGAGCATCTCTTTGAACGTGACGATCTCACCGACGACCTCGTAGTCGCGCTTGCCGACAACGTTCATCGATTCGTTGAGCACGACCTCTTGGCCTGCGACTAACCCCTCGACTCCCACGCCAGGGCTGACAGCGACCCGCATCTTGCGTCCCGACGCCATGATGTCCACTGATCCGTCCTCGTGCGCTTCCACGAAGGTCGCGTAGCCGCTCGGGGGTTCGCCCAGTCTGTCGACTTCCGCCTTGAGTGCCACGATCTGCTCACGGGCCTCCCGGAGCGTCGTAATGAGGCGCTGGTTGTGATCCTTTTGGGCAGCGAGTTCGCCCCGAACCTCGCCCAGGGTTGTCTCGATGGCGAGCAAACGACTCTCAGGGCTGGGCTCGGTCATCGAATCCTCCATCTGTCGCATCCCCGGTGGGAGCTAGCTCCTGACCCTAGCCCGATTCGCCCTCTTCTACCTGATCTGCGCCTGGACCCTGGTAATCCTCCCCGTAGGCACCGGGGGCCGGGCGCCGACGACGCGGAGGCGACTGCTGCCCCGGCGCCATATGCCGCGCGGCCACCAAGAACCCGGTATGCCCCGACATTCGATGATCTGGCCGCACCGCGAGCCCGTCGAGGTGCCACGTGCGAACGATGCTCTCCTCGGCTCGCGGCTCGGTCCAGCGACGAGACAGGCGCATCGATTCGACCAATCGTGACAGCTGTGTTGTCGTGGCGACGTAACTGACCAGGGAACCTCCGGCTCGCAGCACTCGATCGGCGACATCCAGGCAATCCCACGGGGCGAGCATGTCCAAAATGACGGTGTCCTGACTGCCGGTCGGGATGTCACTCTCTGTCGCATCGACGAGGTCCATTTCGTTCACCGTCCACGATCGTGGAGTCCCGCCGAACCATCGCGAAACGTTCTCGCGTGCAACCTCAGCAAAGTCCGAACGCCGCTCTACGCTCGTCACCGTGCCGGTGGGCCCGGCCGCCTTGAGTAGGTAACAGGTCAAGGCACCCGAACCAACCCCGGCTTCGAGTACTCGGGATCCGGACCCCACATCGCCCAGCGCCACGATCCGAGCAGCATCTTTCGGATAGATGACCGCCGCTTGACGTGGCATGCCTAGCACATAATCGTCGAGTTGAGGGCGCTGCACGAGGTAATCGATACCCCGCGTGGAGGTAGCAATGGAGCCCTCGTCCATCCCGATCAGGGAATCGTGCGGGATTTGCCCACGGTGCGTGTGCAGGATGGCACCCGGCACCGTGGTGATGGTGACCTTGACTCCGCGGGTGTCGGTGAGCTGCACCAGTTCTCCAGGACCGATGGGGCCGCGCGCCCGCGTCGCAACATCGACCGGATCCCGCGGAGCCGGTGGGTGCGGGGGTCGTTTGCGCGGCACGTGAGGACAGTAGCGACCGCACACGGTCCGCGTGTCTGCTGCCGGATCGTGCGTACCGGATCGTGCGCGCGCCATAACGAACGCACGCCGGCACACACCCCGGGCGGTCCGTACAGTTGCCAGCGTGTTTCCTTCGTCGTTATCGCCGTCGCGGGCAAACGACTTCATGACCTGTCCGCTTCTGTACCGACTTCGTGTCATTGACAAACTCCCCGAGCGACCCTCGGCCGCCGCGTTGCGGGGAACCCTGGTGCACTCAGTCTTGGAGGAGTTGTTCACGATGTCGGCGGCGCAGAGAACTGCCGACACGGCCACGACCCTGATTGCGCAGCATTGGGATCGCATGCGTGTGGAAGCACCCGAGGACGCGGAGATCCTCGCCGAAGGGATCAACCTCGAGGAACCCACCGATATTGCGGACGCGGTCATCGCTCCTATTCGACCGTTACTGGAGGCGTACTTCACTCTCGAAGATCCGCGTCGAGTAGAGCCCCACGCGCGCGAGATGGGCGTCTCCACGGAACTGGCCTCGGGGCTCTCGTTGCGTGGATACATCGACCGGGTCGATATTTCTCCCACCGGCCTTGTCCGCCTCGTGGACTACAAAACAGGTCGCAGCCCCGGGGCAGGATTTGAGGCGAAAGCGTTGTTCCAGATGCGCTTTTACGCCCTGCTGTGGTGGCGGATCGCAGATCAGATCCCGGCACGCCTTGATTTGTTGTATTTCGGCGACGGACAAAGGATCAGCTACGAGCCCACCGAAGACGAGTTGCGCGCAACAGAACGAAAGATCATGGCTCTCAGTGACGCCATCGCTCGCGCCGCCATCCACGGCTTCACCGCTACCCCGTCAGCATTGTGCAGCTGGTGCTCGTTCCAGGACGCCTGCCCAGAGTTCGGCGGACACACACCCCCGATGCCGGCGTTACCTGAGTGACGCCCGCACTGCGCGCACGACGTCCGCTGCGCCCTGAAGCCTCACGCGTCACGGCGCAGATGACGTCGGGCGTCCCGCCACAAATCTTGTGGCTGCCGGTTCTCCAGGCTGTCCACGATCAAGACGCTCGAGCCGTCGATGCGCACGCCTTGGGGTACCGCGACCACCACACATCCTGCGGCGAGGGCCGACTGCACGCCGGTCGGTGAATCTTCCACCGCCAGGCAGTCGCGTGTCGCCACACCGATCGCACGCGCTGCGGTCTCGTAGGGCTCGGCATGCGGCTTACCAGCGGTGACGCTGTCCCCCGTCACCACAACGTCGAAGGGCTCGGCGCCGATGTCGACGCGCATCCGCTCGAGAGATGCCTCGACCAGGCTCCGCCAGGCAGCCGTCACCAGTCCGGTAGGAATCGCTGCATGCCGGCAGGCTCGCAGGAAGTCCACTGCTCCGGGTTGCCATCGCGGGCGCTGCGAACGGATCCTGGTCTCCACGGCCACAAGCAGCTGCTGTCCGATCTCCTCGGGCCGTGCCTGGGTGCCGATGCGCTCGGCCATGTAGCCCGAGACGCGTTCGAGCGGCCCCCCAAGGCAGTGGGTGTGATCCGGTGTGCTCCAGGAGCTCCCCCACGAGGACATGACCTCGATCTGCGCTTCCCACCACACTGGTTCGGAATCGACCAATGTGCCGTCAAGATCGACCAAGACCCCGGCAGGTGCGTGCGAGCAATCCGTCATGAGGGCGGAGCATAGAAGCCATCTTCTTCCGGTGGTGTTCGTGGCGATAGCGTTCGCACGGTGCGAGTGTCCCTGTCTGACGGCGCCGAGGCCGCCTTCACCGACCATGACAATGGCAAGACCTCCGGCGTGCCGGTTGTCCTGTTGCACGGCTTGACCCAGCAACAGCACTACTGGGGTCCCGTCCTCGCCCGACTGGCAGGAAGGCGAGTCATCACCGTTGATCAGCGGGGCCACGGTGAGGCTTCCGGAGCACAGGTCACGCCACAATCCGACTTCAGCATTCCTCGTCTCGCTCGAGACGTTATCGAGATTCTCGACCAAGCCGGCGTGCCAGAAGTGGTCGTGGTGGGACATTCCTGGGGAGCGTCGGTTGCCCTGCACACGGCATCGACGTTCCCCGATCGCGTGCGAGCCGCCGTGCTTATCGATGGCGGCATCTTCGGGCCTCGTCATCTTGTGACCTCGGACAGGTCTGCTGAGGAGGTGCGCGAAGCACTTCGTCCACCGGCCTTGGGAATCGCTCAGCCCGCGTTATGGCAGGCCATCGAATCAGGCGATCTCGCGGAGTACTGGAGTGACGACATCCAACGGGCTTTGGCCCCGACGTTTCGGGTCGACGAGGATGGGCTTGTATTCACTCGTCTGGGGATGGACCGACACATGGCCGTCCTCGACGGCCTCTTCGCCTACGACCCGCGTCCCGATATCGCGGTGACGACCCGACCCACGTGGGTTGTCGTCTGTGAACCAGGAGCCCTGGACCCCTCCACGGCTCCGGCACCGACGGAACGAGCCGATTCCACGAATTCATCAGATTCCGCCAGTTCAGCCAATCCCGCCGAATCTCTCGCACAGGCCTGGATAGCGGCACGTGGCTCGGCGATGGATCGACTCGGATCACGCTTTTATCGTCAACGTTGGAGTGGAGCCCACCACGACGTTCCCTTGCAATGGCCGGCACTGGTGGCGGGTCTAGTGGAGACTGTGCTCGAACATCCAGATGCTGGCGGGGAGGCCGAATGATCGAGTTCGACGGGATACCCACTCTGAGCGACCCCGTCATGATCGCCGCCTTCGAAGGATGGAACGACGCTGGAGAATCGGCCAGCGCCACCATCACCCACCTACGCGAGGTGTGGGGTGCGGAATTGATCACTGAGTTCGACTCTGAGGACTACTACGACTATCAAGTCAATCGTCCAGACATCAGCGTTGACTCCGCTGGCATTCGACAACTTGAGTGGCCCACCACGCGCATCTACTTGGCTCGTGTGCCCTTGTTTCCTCGGGATGTGGTGCTGATCCAGGGCATCGAGCCGAACATGCGCTGGCAGCAATTCACTCGGGAGATTCTCGGCCTGGCGGCGGAATTGGACATCTCCATGGTCGTCACCCTCGGGGCGCTGTTGTCGGACAGCCCGCACACGCGACCTGTTCCCGTTACCGGATCATCCTCGGACCCCACCTTGATGGAAACGTACGCGCTCGACGCAAGCAATTACGAGGGCCCCACGGGCATCGTCGGAGTACTGCACGAAGCGTGTCAGCGGTTCGAGGTGCCTTCGATTTCGCTGTGGGCGGCCGTGCCGCATTACGTCGGTCAGCCGCCCTGCCCTAAGGCGACGCTGGCCCTCGTGCGCAAGATCGAGGACGTGCTGGACCTCCCGGTCCCCCTCGGGGACTTGGTGGAAGAGGCGCGGGCCTGGGAAGTCGGTGTCGACGAGCTCGCCGAGGACGATGAGGAAGTCGCCGATTACGTCCGGCAGTTGGAGCAGGCTCGCGACACGACCGAACTCCCCGAAGCCAGTGGAGAGGCGATCGCGAGGGAATTCGAGCGGTATCTCAAACGGCGTAACGTCGACTGACGTCCGCACCTGGCCAGTCGCTCGCGTGGGGTTCTAGGACCGAGGTTGATCCCGACGTTGCAGGAGGGCGGCCAGGGATGCGCGGGTAGCCGGGTCGAGTTCCGGATCGTCCACCTTCCGTTGGTGAATGTCGTCCACGATCCCACTGGCGACCTTCTTGCCTAGCTCGACGCCCCACTGGTCGAAGGGATTGATCTGCCATACAGCGGCCTGCACAAAAACGCTGTGCTCGTAGGCGGCCAGCAACGCTCCGAGTGCAAAGGGCGTGAGTTGATCCATCATGAACACGCTGACCGGCCTGTTTCCCGGCATCACCTTGTGGGGCACGAGAGCCTCGCTGACACCTGTTGCGGCCACTTCTTCACGTGTCAGGCCCACGGACAAAACAGAGGCCTGGGCCAGCGCGTGAGCGACAAGGACGTCGTGTTGGTCGTCGATCTGGCCACCGGACTGCCTATCGGAAGACGTCGGTCGGGCCGCGAGGATGATGTCGCTGCAGACGTCATCGGTCCCCTGGTGCAGCAACTGGAAGAACGAATGTTGGCCATTCGTGCCCGGTTCGCCCCAGTAGATGGCGCCGGTGTCATAAGTGACCGGTGATCCATCAATTCGGACCGATTTGCCATTGCTCTCCATGGTCAACTGCTGCAGATACGCCGGCAGTCGAGCGAGATCACGGCTATAGGGAAGTACCGCGGACGTCGACATCTGCAGAAAGTTCCGGTTCCACACGGAGCACAACCCCATCAGCACCGGGGCGTTGTTGGCGAGGGCTGTGTCGCGGAAGTGAATATCCATCGCTCGAGCACCGTCGAGCAGTTCTCGAAACTGCAGCGGGCCTATCGCGAGCATGGTGGACAGGCCGACCGCGGACGTCAGCGAGTAGCGACCGCCCACCCAATCCCAAAACCCGAAGACGTTCTGTCGTTCGATCCCGAAGTCATCAGCGAGCTGCTCGGCGGTGCTGACCGCGGCGAAATGCGCACCGACAGCGCTGTCGCCGAGGTGGTCAACAATCCAGGTTCGGGCGTACTCGGCGTTGATCATCGTCTCGGCAGTGGTGAATGTCTTCGACGCGATGATGAACAGAGTCTTCTCGGGCGTCACGTGGCTGAGCACATCGATGATGTCTGCGGGGTCGACATTGGAGACGAAATGACAGGTGATGTTCGGGTCGCGGTAGGCGCGCAGCGCCTGATACGCCATCGCTGGACCGAGGTCCGAGCCTCCAATGCCGATATTGACAACGTCGGTGATCCGCTCCCCGGTGGCGCCCCGGTGAGCACCCGATCGCACGGTATCCGCGAACACTTCCATGCGTCCCACGACGTTCTCCACGGCATCGGACACGTCCTCGCCGTCAACGGTGAACGAATCACTCGGCCGGCCGCGCAGAGCCACGTGCAGCGCCGCCCTGCCTTCGGTGCTGTTCACCCTGGTACCGGCGAACATCGCATCGATGGCTTGCCGGACACCGGTCTGCTCAGCCAGGTCGATCAAAGATTCGAGCACGGGAGAATCAAGTCGCTGTCGACTGAAGTCGAAGGACATTCCGGCTGCGTTGATTCTGAGAAATCCTCGGTCACTTTGAAGGAGTGACCGAATGGACTCGTCACGCATTCGATGCGCCTCGTGACGTAGCGTCGACCATGCCGGGCACGCTGTTGGATCGACCGCTACCCGTTCAGCCATGTCGCTCTCCCCTGCACGTTCTGTGCATCATCACGTCAGCCGAATGCCCAGAAGGGTGTCCACCACCGTGGCCATCTCGCCGGGGCTCGCGGGGTCCTGCCCACCCCGGGTGAGGGCGGTGTGAACCCACGAATCGACCGCATCCAATGCAGACGGCGTGCGCAGATCATCCGCGAGAACCTCCCGCACTCGATCGATCAGCGGATCAACGGGCGGGCCGTACAGCAGTTGACTCGCCGCTGTCCAGCGCTGAAGCCGCTCACGTGCCCCTTCGAGTCCGTGCGGCGTCCAGACCCAATCTGTTCGATAGTGATGGGCGAGCAGCGCTAGGCGTATCGCCATCGGGTCAGTTCCCTCCCGGACCAACTGCGAGACGAAGACCAAATTGCCTCGGGACTTGCTCATCTTGTGCCCCTGCCACGCCACCATCCCGCAGTGCACGTAATGCCGCGCAAACGGCCATTCGCCGGTCAATCGATGCACCTCCGATGCACCCATTTCGTGGTGGGGAAATGCAAGATCTGAGCCCCCTCCCTGGATATCGATGGTGGGACCGAGGTAGTCAAGGGCGATCGCGGCGCATTCAATGTGCCATCCGGGTCGGCCGTGTCCCAGCGGCGTATCCCAGGCCGGTTCTTCGGGACGTGCGTTCTGCCACACGAGGCAATCCAGAGGATGTTCCTTGCCTTCCCGCCCCGGATCTCCCCCGCGTTCGGCGAAGACAGCCACCATGTCGTCTTCGTCCAAGCCCGCGATGGACCCGAAGCGCTCGTCGTTCCTCACCCGGAAGTAAAGATCGTCGCCGACTGCGTAGACGTCCCCGGACTCCTGCAATTGCATCACCTTGCGAGCGACGGATGGGATCGACTCCACAGCGCCGATGTAGTGATCGGGCGGCAATACGTTGAGTCCGGCCATATCGTCACGAAACAGAGCTGTCTCACGGTCGGCGATTTCTCTCCAGTTCTCACCGGTGGCGACGGCCCGCTCGAGCAAGGGGTCATCGATGTCTGTGACGTTTTGGACGTATCGCACCTGATGCCCTGCGTCTCGCCACACCCGATTGATCATGTCGAAAGCAACATAGGTATTCGCATGCCCGATATGTGTTGCGTCATACGGGGTAATTCCGCACACGTACATCGTCGCGTGTGGCGCCGGAGCAGTCGGGCGGACGACACCGGTCGAGGTATCGAGAAGGGCGAGTGGTTTTCCCTTTCCGCGCAGAGCGCGCGGCATAGGTGCCGACCATGACTGCACGTGGGAAGCCTACTCAGGCATGCCCAATGCAGCGGTGCGCGCTTAGAAGACCGGCCACGGAATGGCGGGCCACTCCTGGTGTGGAAACGGGTAACGCCCCGAGTCAATCAAGGCCCGCACGCGAGCCGTCAATGCAACCAACTCGTCGGCGTTCACGAATGCGGCCAGTTCGGCAACGGACGTCCCATCCTTCGTGTTTCGGTCATCGTCTTCCAGGATTGTCAAGAGTTGCTGCAGCCGACGCACGTCCTGAGCATGGATTGACTCCCCGGCCCATCCCCACAGAACGGTCCGCAGTTTCGGCTCGCTCGCCAAGGACACACCGTGGTCGATGGCCCACACACGTCCGGTGTCGTCCGTGATGACGTGCCCACCTTTACGGTCTCCGTTGTTGATGACAGCGTCGAGCAGGGCCATATGTTGCAGTCGCTGGTCATCCGCATGCACCAGGGCGACCGGGCGACCGGATGCATCCTCGGCGCTCAAAACCTGGTGCCAATCCGGCGGGACCTCATCGGCCGACACGACATCGACGAGCCTGTGCGCGGGGTCCTCGGTGACCCACAGTTGGCACATGCCCGGACCCGCTGGTCCATCGTCTCGCCAGATGGTCGGTGGAATCAGATCGAACCCCAACATTCGGTCGACGTGATGTGCGGCGACCTCCCTACCGCTCAGGGTCCCGTCGGGAAAGTCCCACAGCGGACGTTCACCCTGTTGCGGCTTGTACACACACTTCAGTGATCCGCCGAGAGTGCATCTCCACGTGGCGTTGCTGGCGCTGACCAGTTGCCCGTCAATCTCGAGGTCATCGTGTGCAAGACGTTCACGAATATCGCGTGCCCAGATGTCGTCAGAATTCTCGCCGGGGATGCCGGTGTTCACGATCGCCGTTTGTATCCGTTGGCTCGTGGACACATGTGTCCCTGCGGATCGAGCGGCTGCTGACAAAAAGGGCACGCCGGACGACCACTGGACACAATCACGCGGGTGCGCTCGGCAAACGCTCGCGCATACGGCGCCGACATCCACACGCGAACAGTGTCGGGGCCCTCGGAGTCATCGTCGGCCAACTCCGGTGGCTCGAAGCCTTCGACGTCGGAGACGGCATGCGCTTCGATGATGACGAGGTTGTTCGCCTCGTCCCACCCCAGGGCCATCGCACCAACACGAAACTCCTCTTCCAGCGGGAGATCCAACGGCGCGTTGTCCGACAACTCCACCGGGGCCTTCTCGGGAACAACGTCTTCGGGGGCGCGTGAACCTCTGACCTCATCCAGCAGTTGATCTATCCGGTCTGACAGCGCATCCGCCTGCTGCTTCTCGAAGGCCACGGAAACGATCTCGTCCCCGGATTTCGCCTGCAGGTAGAAGGTGCGCTCACCCGGCATTCCCACCGTGCCAACCACAAACCGCTCGGGCAGCCGGAACTCCCATATCCGCCTAGCCACGACCGGCTCCCCCGCCGACCGGTGCGTCGGTCGAGACGTCTGCGCTTGTGCTCGCCAGGAACGCCACATCGGATCCGGTGTCATTGATCCGCACAACGAACGGCCGCACTTTGGTGTATCGCACGATCGACACCGAACACGGATCGACGCTTAACCGCTGGAAGGCATCGAGGTGCATACCGAGTGCGTCGGCGAGCACTGCCTTGATCACGTCACCGTGGCTGACGACCGCAAGGACGTCGGCATCACGTGACTGCTGCGTCCAGTCCCGGATGGCAGACACCGCGCGCATACTCATGGCCATTAAGGACTCCCCGTCAGGAAAGGTGACAGCGCTCGGGTGACTTTGCACCTGCTTCCACAGCGGCTTCTTGGCCAACGTTGCAAGCGACTGTCCGGTCCATGTCCCGTAGTCACACTCAATGAACCGTTCGTCAACGACTACGTCGCTGGCAGTTCGTTCTTGCTGCGCGTGGATATGTTCAGCCGTTTCGCGGGTGCGCTCGAGGGGAGATGTCACGATGGTGGTGAAGGGCACTGCAGCGAGCCGGCGCGCCAAGGCCGTCGCCTGCTCCTGACCTACCTCGTCCAGGGTGACCCCGGGGCTCCTGCCGGCGAGGATCCCTCGCTCGTTGGCCGAGGTTCGACCATGGCGAACAAGAACAATGGTGGGCACCACGTCAGCCTATGAGGCATTCATTCCTTCGGCACGCACACGTCCGGTGGCCGATGGGGTACCTATAGCGCGCTGATTGTTCCCGTCGCCAATAGCGCCAGCAGGAGGCTTCCTAACACGACCCGGTAGATCACGAAGGGCAGAAAGGAGCGGGTGGAGACCCAGCGAATCAACCACGCGATGACGAGATAGCCGATGGTCAGAGCGATGATCGTGGCGAGAATGGTCTGACCCCATTGCACGTTGTCATCCGAGCCAATCTTCGTCGCCTCGTAGAGACCGGATGCGAGTACCGCGGGAATGGCCAGCAGGAACGCGTAGCGCGTGGCGGCGGATCGTGAATACCCCATGGCCAGGCCGACCGAGATCGTGGCACCCGAGCGTGACACTCCTGGGATCAATGCCAACGCTTGGCCGAACCCGAACAGCAATCCGTCTTTGGCGTTAAGAGCCTCAAGTGCCTTGGTCTTGGAGCCCCAACGGTCGACGAGACCAAGAATGATGCCGAAGACGATCAAGACCGTTGCGACGAGCCACAGGTTGCGGGCGGCCGTTTCGATGACGGGAGCAAAGGTGAATCCGAGGATGGCTATCGGTAGCGTGCCGATGATCACGTACCAGCCCATCCGTGCGTCGATACTCCCCCGCACCTCGGGCCGACGAAGGCTAACGAACCATGTCGACAGAATGCGCGCCAAGTCTCGACGGAAGTAGATCAACACCGCGATCTCGGTACCGATTTGGGTAACAGCGGTGAAAGCAGCTCCGGGATCACCCCAGCCGAACAGCCGGGAGACGATCAGAACATGGGCGGAACTCGATATCGGCAGGAACTCTGTGAGCCCCTGAACAACCCCAAGGATGACTGCTTCGAGCCACCCGATGGGTTCGTCCATCAATCAGCCAGTCCCGACGCTTCCAGAACCTGCGACATCATCCGCAGCGTGCCGACGCGCTCGTCGATGGTTCCCGCGAAGGAACTAATGCTGAGAGTGGTGACACCCGCCTCGGCGTATGCGTGGAGTCGTTCACCGATTCGTTCCGGCGGCCCCAACAGTGACGTCTTGTCCAAGAATTCGAACGGCACCGCCGCGGCAGCTCCCGCGTAGTCCTTACTCATGTATTTGTCCTGAACGTCGATTGCCGCCTGTTCGTATCCCATGCGACTCATGAGCTGGTTGTAGAAGTTCTTGTCTCGCGAACCCATACCACCGACATACAACGCCGCGTAGGGGCGCACCAACTCTGCACACGCCTCGACGTCTGTTCCTGGAACGACGGGCACGGTGGGAACAACATCGAACCCCTCCATCGTCTTGTCGACTTTCGCTCGACCAGCGACGATCGGCTCCATCAGTCCGGCCGCATCCTCCGGACTAAAGAAGATGGCGAGCCACCCGTCGGCGATTTCGCCGCACAGCTCGAGATTCTTCGGCCCGATGGCCGCCAGGTAAATTGGCAAAGAATCACGAACGGGGTGAACGGTCAGCGTGAGCGACTTCCCGGGACCGTCGGGCAACGGCAGCTGCCAGAACTCTCCGTCGTAGGACACTCGCTCACGTCGAAGGGCCATGCGCACGATGTCGACGTACTCCCGTGTCCGCGCAAGAGGCCTGTCGAACCGCACTCCGTGCCAACCCTCAGATACCTGCGGCCCGGATACACCCAGGCCGAGACGGAAACGCCCCCCGGACAGCGTGTCCAAGGTGGCCGCGGTCATCGCGCAGTTGGCCGGTGTTCGACCGGGAATCTGAAAGATTGCCGCTCCGACGTCGATCGTCGTCGTTTGTGCGGCGATCCAACTCAGCACGGTGGCGGCATCGGAGCCGTAAGCCTCGGCTGCCCAGGCCACCGCGTAGCCAAGACGGTCGGCTTCGCGAGCCACTTCGAGATTGTCGGCGTCGTTACCGGCGCCCCAGTAACCCAGGTTCACTCCCAATTTCATAGCGCCACCCTAGGGCCAAAGCCGATTTCGCGGCCCGTTGACCAATAGCGTGCGGCTATGCAGCAACGACCGCTCGGAAGATCCGGGCTCTGGGTGGGACGCATCGGCCTCGGCACCATGACCTGGGGACGCCAAACCGATGAGTACGAGGCGCGCGATCAGTTAGCTGCGTTCTTGGATGTTGGCGGCACATTGATCGACACTGCCGACAGCTACGCCAAGGGCGTGAGCGAGGAAATGCTCGGCATGCTCATCCAGGAATTCGATTGCCGCGCCGACATCGTGCTCGCCACCAAGGCAGTGCAACGTCCCGACACTGAGCGTCGGCTGGATGCGAGCAGAGGCCATCTGGTGAGCGCCCTGGATGCGTCCTTGAAGCGTTTGGACGTCGACCACGTTGATCTGTGGCAACTGCATCGATGGGACTCCTGGACACCGATCGAAGAGACGCTGTCCGCCGTGGACCACGCACTGCGGTCAGGGAAAGCCCGCTACGTCGGAATCTCCAACTACAGCGGGTGGCAAACAGCCCGCGCCTGCACGCTGCAGGAAACACGCGGTGTCGCCCCATTCGTCACNACCCAGATGGAGTACTCCTTACTCGAGCGGGGAATCGAGCGAGAGATCGTCCCCGCTGCCCCGTCGCTGGGAATCGGTATTTTGCCGTGGTCTCCCCTCGGCCGAGGGGTTTTGACAGGCAAGTACCGGCACTCCATTCCTATTGATTCTCGCGGCGGGAATCCGGACACCAGTGGGTTCGTCAACGCCTACAACAACGAACGCTCTCATCGCATCGTGGACGCGGTCTGTACTGCCGCCGAGGGCCTCGATGCTGCACCGGGTGAGGTTGCCCTCGCATGGCTGCGCGATCGCCCCGGCGTTGTCGCCCCCATCGTGGGTGCTCGCACGACGCAACAGTTGATCTCCGCCCTCGGCAGTGAGGAACTCGAATTGCCGAGTGAGATTGTCACCGCCCTCGATGACATTTCCGAACCTGATGCGGGGTATCCCGAGGCTGGTTGGGCGCAACGCCGGTAAACGCACGCTTCTCGGCGTAGGCTCGCAGGGTGTCTCAGCGCCAGAGCACCTGGGAATTCCGCGAGGTGAGCGTCTCACGCGATACCCCGCGGGAGGAGGCGCGGCAGATTCTCACGTCCACTGCCGAAACCGGCCGATGGGAACTGGATCGGACACGAATTTTCCGTGACGGCAGACGTCACTACCGTCTCCGCCGCCGGATCTACCGGGTGATGCGCACCGCGTAATGGGTGTCAGCAGGCCATCAAGAATCGGTACAGCGTGCGCACACCGAACGTGAGTCCATCGATCGGTACGCGCTCGTCAACTCCGTGAAATAGCCGCCAGTAGTCAAGGTTCTCGGGCATTCGCAGTGGAGAGAAGCCGTAGCAATCAATCCCGAGGCTGGACAGAGCCTTCGCGTCGGTCCCTCCACTGATCATGTACGGAACAGCGCGCGCAGCCGGATCCTCCTGACGAAGAACACTTGCCATGAGTTCGAACGTCGTGGTTTCGAATGATGTCTCGACTGCGACGTCGTCATTCAACGTCTCGATGTCGATGTGCTCTCCTACGAGTGACCGGATGGTCTCGTCGAACTCAGCTTCGTATCCCGGCAAGAATCGCCCGTCGACGTGCGCTAACGCTTCGGTCGGAATGACGTTGACCTTGTAGCCCGCCTCGAGCATGGAGGGGTTCGCGGTGTTTTGCAGGGTAGCCCCAACCAGCATGCCCAGTGTCCCGAGCTTGGCCAAGATCGCTTCCGTGTCGTCCTCACGAAGTTCTAGCCCGTAGGCCTGGGAGAGATCTGCAAGGAAGCGTTCCACGGTCTTCGTTCGACGAATGGGCCATCGGTGGCGCCCAATACGCACCACGGCGTGCGCAAGTTCGGTCACTGCGTTGTCAGTGTGGATCATGGAGCCGTGTCCGGCACGCATCGATGCCCTGAGCCGCAGCCACTTGATTCCCTTCTCCGCTGTCTGTATCGGGTACAGCCGTAGGTCATCGGCGATGGAAAGTGAAAAACCGCCGACCTCACCAATGGCCTCAGACGCGCCGGCGAAAAGATCAGGTCGATTGTCGACGAACCAACGAGACCCATGCACCATGCCGGCTTCCTCGTCGGGAAAGAACACCACAATGACGTCACGTCGGGGACGTTCTCCGGTTCGGCCCCAGTGGCGCGCCACAGCCGTGATCATCGCGTCCATGTTCTTCATGTCCACGGCACCTCGGCCCCAGATGAAGCCGTCGTCGACTTCCGCCGCGAAAGGTGGGTGGGTCCATTCGCTTGCCACGGCTGGGACGACATCCAAATGCCCGTGCACGACCAAGGCCGGAGCGCTGGAGTCGACGCCTGGTATTCGTAGGGCCGCTCCTCGACGTCGATCATTGCTCGTGACAATGATCTCGGGATCCCACCCCGTTTCGCGCAGCCGCTCCGCGCAGTACTCCGCGGCCTCTGCCTCGCCCACCGTTCGGGGATCTGGACCCCAATTGCTCGTGTCGATTCGAATCAGATCGCGCGTAATGGCGACCGCATCGCCTTCCATTTCGGATGACCAGGAATCACGTGGCACCTTGGACACGCTTCCATCCTGCCGCGTCGGCGGTCGTGGGCGCAGGGATATGCTGTGCCCCGCTTGTTTTTCCTTCGTCCGGGTGGCGGAATTGGCAGACGCGCTAGCTTGAGGTGCTAGTGCCCTTTACGGGGCATGGGGGTTCAAGTCCCCCCTCGGACACAGTTGCTGGCCCCGGGGTTGATCCCCGGGTCCCGCTGCACTCTCACTTTTCCGCGGACATCTCCTACGCTCCCGGTGTGCGAACGCGTCTGGCCCCAACCCCCAGCGGTTTCGTTCACGAAGGAAACCTCGTCAACTTCCTCGTCATTGCTCGCTTGGCTGCAACATTCAATGCGGACGTGGCTTTGCGAATCGATGACATTGATCAAGCGAGAGTTCGGGACGCTTACATCGACGACATCTTCCGGGTATTGACGTGGCTGGAAATTCCGTGGACCAACGGACCTCGATCCGCTGCCGACATGCCGCAATGGACCCAACGCCAACGCCTCGACCGGTATCAACGGGCCCGGGAAGAGTTATGGATGACAGGTCTGGCGTATCACTGCACGTGCTCGCGGACGCAGTGGGGCTCCTTTACGGGGGACTCATGCCCTAGTGATTGTCGCCACCGCAACGTCGCCTTCGAACCGAATCGAACAGCTACCCGAGTCCACCTCGACGATCTACCTGATCCGATTATCTGGCGTCGCGACGATCTCCCCGCTTACCACCTGACGTCTGTTGTCGATGACCATGACGGACTCATCAATCTGGTCGTGCGAGGTGAGGATCTGGAATCAGCCACCAACGTTCAGCGCTTCATCTCGAAAGCCTTGCCGGGCAATACGTTCCACGAGGCGCTCGTGGTGCACCATCCCCTCGTCACATCCGAGGGCCGCAAACTTTCCAAGAGCGCCGGCGCACGGTCGTCACCGTTGCCGTGCTCGGAAGACGTCCGTGTCGATGTGTCGGAAGTGGCCGCTAAGTACTCGGCGTCTGCCCAGGCTGTTCTGCGTCGAAATTTCGAAGATTGAAGTACCAGACGTAGTACGCCGCGATAGCAGGGCCGCCCACGACAATCAGATAGGGAACGACGCCACCCAGGCCTCTGCCTATGTAGTCGAAGGCTTGCCAGACGAGCGCAACCGCTAGGACGATGAATATGAGGCTGAAGAGCAGACTTTGGGGTCGCCGGGCACTCCACGGACGCGATGACAACTGGGCTTCTTCTTCGGGATCCATCCGAGGACTATGTCACCTAGCGATGGCCGCCGGCAGGGAAATCAACGGGAAATCCGGGTGATAGTGCCGCCACCCGTTCGCGGTAAACGAACTCCCCCACATGGACGGCCATATGGTTGGCTACCGGCATGGCGCACGTGACCGAGGAACTCGACACCATTCTCATCGATCGCGACGCTGAAAACGCAACCGTGGCCGTCGTCACCCTTAATCGACCCGAGCGCCTCAATGCGTTGACACCCGAAATGGGTCCGTTCTATGCGGCGACACTGCAAAAACTCGACGCAGACCCATCAGTGCGCGCCATCGTCGTGACCGGCGCCGGCCGTGGATTCTGCTCGGGCGCCGACCTGAGCTCCCTCGCAGGGAGCACCGACGACCTCTTGGGGTATGTGCGCGGGCAAACAATCGACAGTCTTCCACTCGTGGCACTGACACTGGCGACTCCTGTTGCCACCGCCATCAACGGTCCGTGCGCCGGGATCGGTTTTGTGTTGGCTATGAGCGCGGACGCTCGCTTCGTGTCCTCTGACGCCACCCTGAGCACGACGTTCGCGCGTCTTGGACTCGTCGCCGAATACGGCATCGCATGGCTTCTTCCGCGGCTGGTCGGCCTGCCGGTCGCCACCGATCTCTTGCTGTCGGGGCGGACGGTCACCGGTGAGGAAGCCGACCGCCTCGGACTGGCGACCAGCACCGACGACGCTGTCGCCTCGGCTCTGACCTGGGCACGCGAAATCGCCACGCACAGCTCGCCGCGGTCCACAGCCATGATGAAACGCCAGTTGCTGGAAGCCGAAGGACTCACCCTTCCCGAGGCCTTGACCAAGGCTCTGGACGCGATGGCGGAAGCCTTCACCTGGCCGGACCTCGCGGAGGCACTCGCGGCTCGTGCCAACAAGCGTGCTCCACAATTTCCCGACCCGCCGGGACGCGACTAAGGCAACTGTCCGGCGTGGGCGAGCGCCATCCGAATCAAACGGCCTTGGCCGCCGCTCATCTCCAGCTGGAAGGCGGGGCTGGTGGCCTCCTGGGGGGTCACCCAAACCAAGTCGAGAGCGTCTTGACTGGGGGCGCAGTCGCCATCGATCGGAACAACATAGGCCAACGACACGGCGTGCTGGCGCGGGTCATGAAAACCCGAAACGGTCTCGTCGGGGAAGTACTCGACGATGGTGAACGGTTGAGGAGATGTAGGTACCTGTGGTAACGCCATAGGTCCGAGGTCCTTCTCCAAGTGCCGCAGCAGTGCGTCCCGCACCCGCTCCCCGTACATCACACGGCCGGAAACCACCGCGCGACTAATCGAGCCATCAGGTAGGCCACGCAGCAGCAAACCGACCGTGGTGACCTGCCCGCGCTCGTCGGTACGCACGGGAACGGCGTCGACGTAAACCATCGGGACTCGCTCCCGGGCCGACTCAAGATCTGATTCCGACAGCCAGGCCGCACGCGTATCCAGCATGTCGCTCATCTCTATCCCTCCACCAGCGATGCGGCCGCGCACTTCGGATGCTGACCTGCGTGTTCGCGCATGATCGACTCCTGAGCTGGACCATACTGGCGAACCGGTCACCTTGGCGCCAGATGTTGGCGGACTCTAGGACCCGTCAGAACGTCAATGGCTCATTGACATGGCCTTCATGGGAACATCAGGCATGGCATCCGCAACCCCTGCAAAAGACGGCGGCCTTCGTCCGGATGGCTCCGAGTACCCCGTAACCAAGAGTGACACAGAATGGAGAGACCGCCTCAGCGCACAGGCGTACCACGTGCTGCGCGAGGCAGGAACCGAGCCACCCTTCGTTGGCGAATACACCGACACCACGCGCGCCGGAACCTACCGATGTCGTGCCTGCAGCGCGGAGTTGTTTCGCTCCACGACAAAGTTCGATTCGCACTGCGGATGGCCCAGCTTCTACGCACCACAAAACTCCGACGCAGTCGTCTTGCTGCAGGACACTTCCCTGGGACAGGTCCGCACCGAAGTGCGCTGCTCCTCCTGTGGTGGACACCTCGGCCATGTTTTCGAAGGTGAGGGATACCCGACACCTACCGATCTGCGCTACTGCATCAACTCGATCTGTCTCGAACTCGACGAGGAACCCGTCGATTAGACCGGCCAGAACCACGTGCACTGGCCAGGGACTAAACACCCGGTCGGCGTGCCCACACTCCGGCGACGCATCTTCGCCGTAGCCTGACCCAGTGCACAGCGTTCCCGCACCCCACGAGGCGTTCGAGACCCGCGTGCAAGCTCTGCTTGATGTGCCGATCCGTCCGGAATTCTCGATCGAGCAGGCCCCGTCTCCGCAGCGGCTCGCGCCGCACGCTTTCACCCTCACAGCCGATGCCGTCACAGACGGCTCATCGGCCTCCGTCGGAACCCATGTGGAATCCGCATCGGGTCGATTCGTCGTCCTGCACGACCCCGACGGCGTGGATGAATGGGAAGCAAATGACCGCATCGTCATCTTCGCTCGTTGCGATGTCGAGCCCGAACTGCTGGCTGATCCGCTGATCCACGAGGTGGCATGGAGTTGGGTGACCGAGGCCCTGGACAACCATGAGGTGGCCCAACTGGGCGGGACGGTCACCGTGTCGTCCGGCACCTCGTTCGGCAGCATGGCCGAGCGGCCGGGTGATGGGCTGGTCGAGATCCGCGCGTCGTGGACCCCGCTTGAGGATGACCTCACCGTTCACCTGTCCTTGTGGATCGAGATTCTGGCTACCCTGGCCGGCCTCCCTCCTGTTCCGGCGGGTGTCGCCACCGTGGGTGGGCGTCGGGCCACCCACACGTGACGCCCACCAAGGACGGGCCCGCGGGAGACTCGAATCACACGGAGGACTGCGAAACCATCGATGAGTCTCCCCCGCTGGAGCCCTTGACTCTGCGAGACGGCCTATCGCCGGTTATCGACACCCCTGATGCTCTGCAGGCCTACGCCCGTGCCATCGAGCAGGGATCAGGACCCGTCGCGCTCGATGCCGAGCGAGCGTCGGGATATCGCTACTCCATGCGGGCCTATCTGATCCAGGTACGCCGCGCGGGCGCCGGCACCGCCCTGATCGATCCGATTGCAGTGCCGGACCAGACACCCCTGAATGATGCAATGGGCGAAGCGGAGTGGATTTTGCACGCCGCAACCCAAGACCTGCCGTGTTTGGAGGAAGTCGGCCTACGCCCTCGCGCGCTGTTCGACACCGAAGTTGCCGGAAGACTCCTGGGGCGCGAGCGCGTCAGCCTAGCCGCGCTGGTGGCGAGCGAGCTCGGCTTTGAACTCGAGAAGGGCCACGGCGCCACGGACTGGTCGAAGCGACCGCTGAGTACGGGACAACTCACGTACGCCGCGCTCGACGTCGAGGTGCTCGTCGAATTGCGCAATGCCCTGCACGCAGAACTTCTCGCCACCGATCGATGGGACATCGCCTCTGAGGAATTCGAACACCTTCGAGGCTTTCAGCCGAAAGACAGGGGACCCGAACCGTGGCGTCGCCTCTCGGGCATGCACAAGTTGCGATCCCCTCGACAGTGGGCGTTGGCGCGCGGTCTGTGGCAGGAGCGAGATGCCATCGCGCAGCGCACGGACACCGCACCCGGGCGGCTCATCCCGGATTCGGCGATCGTGGCGGCCGTTGTTGCCGACCCGGCCGATGCGCCCGGGTTATTGACGGCCAAGGGGTTCCACGGCCGCGCCGCCCGGAAATATCGGGATCGATGGTGGGCGGCGCTAGAAAGGGCTCGCTCCCTGCCCGAGGATCAGTGGCCGGTCCGACCTGCGCGCAGTGACGGTCCACCGCCGGCACGTTCGTGGTCGGACAAGGATCCGGCGGCAGCCGAACGCCTCGCCGCCGCTCGCGAGTGGATGGACCACCTGGTCGAATCCTGGGGCGTGGCACCAGAGATCATTCTCACTCCTGACCTGATGCGCCGGTTGTGCTGGGATCCGCCCGCCCCGGTGACCGATGACAGCATTCGGGCCTANCTCGCCGCTGGCGAGGCGCGNGCGTGGCAAATAGAGCTGTGCACACCGGGACTGGTGAAAGCCCTCACGGGGGTAGAAACTTAAGTTACTAGCCAGTAACATATGGGTTTCACGCCGCCGTCAAGGAGCCATCCATGAGCAGCCTTCAGCCTGTCGTTTTCGTTGATGGGGCACGTACGCCCTTCGCCCGCGCCGGAAGCCTCTACGCCCACACCCGGGCCGATGACCTCATGGTCAAGGTCATCCGCGAGTTGATGCGCAGGAATCCCTCACTGCCCCCCGAGCGCATCGACGACATTGCGGTCGCAGCCGCCACCCAAACGGGCGACCAAGGCATGAATATCGGTCGGTCGGTGGCCCTGCTCTCCGGTCTCCCGAGCACGGTCCCCGGCTACTCCATCGACCGCTGGTGCGCCGGAGCAATGACGGCGGTGACCACGCTGTCGGCGTCGATCATGGCGGGTGCCTACGACGTGGCGATCGCGGGAGGCGTCGAACACATGACGCATCACCCGATGGGCGAAGGAATCGATCCGAACCCCCGCTACCTGGCCGAGAAACTGGTCGACCCGGAAGCGTTGCTTATGGGCAAGACCGCCGAGAACCTCCACGACCGATTCCCGCACCTGACGAAGGAGCGTGCGGACGCCTACGCAGTCGCGAGCCAAGAGAAGACAGCCAAGGCGTACGCCAACGGCCTGCTGCAGCCCGACCTCGTCCCCGTCGCCACGCGTGATGCCGAGAACGGTTGGGGGTACGTCACGACTGATGAAGGTCCGCGCCCGGGCACCTCGATGGAAGGCCTGGCCGGATTGAAGACTCCGTTCCGTCCGCATGGCCGGGTCACCGCCGGGAACGCATCGGCGCTCACCGACGGCGCCACCGGTGCCGTTCTCGCGTCCGAGCCGGTGGCCCGCGAACTCGGATTGTCGGCAAAGATGCGCATGGTCGGTTTCGCTTTCGCGGGTGTCGAGCCCGAAGTGATGGGTGTTGGACCCGTACCAAGCACCGAGAAGGCCTTGCAACGAGCCGGCATGACTATTGCCGACATTGATCTGTTCGAAATCAACGAAGCATTCGCCGTGCAAGTCCTCGCATTCCTTGATCACTTCGAGATGGCCGACGATGATCCGCGGGTCAATCCCATGGGTGGTGCTATCGCGGTGGGTCACCCCCTCGCATCCAGCGGTATCCGCTTGATGACGAACCTCGCTCGCGACTTTGAAGCCAACCCCGATGCTCGATACGGCATCACCACGATGTGTATCGGCCTTGGTATGGGCGGCACGGTGATCTGGGAGCGGGTCGAGGAGGACGCCAAGTGACTGACGTGACGTTCCCCGATGAGGTCGTCACCGAAGCCAAGCTCCGTCTTGTCGACATACCCAGCGGCACTTTTGGCCTCATTTCCCTGGACAACGGTCGAGACCATACGCGCCCGTCGACGTTCGGGCCGCAGGGTCTGCGTTCGCTGCACGCCGCCATTGACGAGGCAGCAGCGACGCCCGGCATCGTCGGTATCGGCGTGACGGGAAAGCCCTTCATCTTCGCGGTGGGTGCTGATCTGTCAGCCATCGGAGTCGTCGCCGACTCCAGCATCATCGAAGAGTTCTCCAAGCTCGGCCACGACGTCTTCCGTCGACTCGGCGAGCTATCCGTCCCCACCTTCGCATTCGTCAACGGCGCCGCCATGGGCGGTGGACTGGAACTGGCCCTGCACTGCAACTACCGCACCCTCGACGCCAGTGCGGCGGGGCTCTCCCTGCCGGAGGTCTTTCTCGGACTGGTGCCCGGGTGGGGTGGGGCGTGGCTGCTGCCGCACCTCATCGGGCCCCAGCGGGCGTTGGACGTGATCATCAACAACTCAATGAATCAGAACAAGCAACTGCGGCCGGCACAGGCCGCCGAACTTGGTGTAGTGGACGTGGTCTTCGAGCCCGCCGACTTCCTCGAGCAGTCGCTGGCGTGGGCCGATGACGTCATCTCCGGTAGGACACGCATTGAACGGCCCGCTGCGGACACCGAGTCGTGGGATCAGGTCGTCGCGGGCTACCGGGCTGGTGTCGACGCACGCATCCACGGGGCAACCCCAGCTCCGTACCGTGCCCTGGATCTTGTCGAGGCTGCCAAGACCGCCAACCGGGACGATGCTTTCGCTGCAGAAGACACCGCTCTGACTGATTTGGTGATGAGTGATGACCTGCGGGCCTCTTTATATTCGTTCGACTTGGTGCAACGACGGGCGAAGAAGCCGGTCGGTGTTCCCGACAAGGAACTAGCTCGACCCGTAACCAAGGTTGGCATCGTGGGCGCTGGCCTGATGGCGAGCCAGTTGGCGATGCTCTTCGCTCGACGTTTGCAGGTCCCGGTGGTCATGACCGACCTCGATCAGGAACGGGTCGACGCCGGTGTCGGTCGCGTGCATGCAGACATCGATGCGCTCGCAGCCAAAGGGCGCCTCTCAGCGGACAAGGCGAGTCGGCTTAAGGGCTTGGTCTCCGGAAGCACCGACGTCGCTGCGTTCGCCGGTGCCGAATTCATTCTCGAAGCCGTCTTCGAAGACCTGTCCGTCAAGAAGAAGGTATTCGCCGCGATCGAGGACGTCGTCTCTGAGACCTGCATCCTGGCAACGAACACATCCTCGCTGTCGGTAACCGCCATGGCCTCGGATCTGCGGCACCCCGAGCGCGTCGTCGGTTTTCACTTCTTCAACCCCGTCGCCGTCATGCCCCTGCTCGAGATTGTCCGTGCGGAGAAGACAGATGAGGCATCCGTGGCGACCGCCTTCGCCGTCGGCAAGGAATTGAAGAAGTCCTGCGTGCTGGTGGCCGACGCCCCTGCGTTCGTGGTCAATCGGCTGTTGATCCGCTACCTCAGCGAAATCACGCGGTCTGTCGACGAAGGTTCCGAGTTCGAGGTGGCCGACCGGGCGATGAATCCCCTAGGACTACCGATGACCCCGTTCTCCCTCTTACAACTGGTGGGGATGGGCGTNGCTGCACACACGTCGGCCTCTATGCACGAGGCCTTCCCCGACCGCTACTACCTCTCCCCCAATCTGCAACGCATGCTGGATGAAGGACTGAATGCGGTCTGGGTGTGGAACGACGACGGAACAGCCACGCTGGACCCGCGCGTGGCCGAGGTTTATCAGCGTGGTGACANNGTTCTTGACGAGAACCAGATCCGCGCCCGCGCTCTCGACGCACTCGCCGATGAGGCTCGTCGGATGCTGGATGAAGGTGTCGTGGCCGAGGCCCAAGACATCGACCTGTGCATGATTTTGGGCGCCGGTTGGCCCTTCTGGCTGGGTGGTTTGACCCCGCTGCTGGATCGGACGGGAACCTCGGAACGCGTTACGGGCCAGCGGTTCTTGGCACCGGGCGTTGCGTCTCTTCCGGCGTAGGCGAATCGGCTGGCCCCGCCGCGACCCATTCGACGATGTCTCGGGAAATCTGCTGACTGCTCAACCCGATGTGCTCGAGAATTTGCTGCCGCTTGCCGTGCGGAAGGAAGGTCCGAGGAATTCCAAAGAGACGGGTCGGGGCCCCCACGTGGGCATCCTGCATCGCCTGAGAGATTCCGGCACCGATACCGCCCACCCGAACTCCGTCCTCGATAACCACCACACGTCGACCCTGGCGGCTCATCTCGACCAGGTCCGGGGAGATCGGTAACGCCCACCGTGGGTCGACGACACGGGTCGTGATCCCCTGATCTCGTAGTCGCGCCGCCACGTCGAGCGCGACGCTGCAGAAACTGCCGATAGCCACGATGAGAACATCCACCTCGTCTTGGTCGTGGTCGAAGAGAACGTCGACTCCCCCTTGTGCGCGCACGGACGGGATGTCCGGACCGAGAGCACCCTTGGCAAAACGGACCACCGATGGTGCGTCGGAGATCGCGATGGACTCCCGGAGCGCACGGCGCAAGGTTGACTCATCGCGGGGGGCCGCTAGGTGTAAGCCGGGGACGATGCCGAGCATCGCCATATCCCACATTCCGTTATGGCTCGGCCCATCGTCACCGGTCACGCCGGCACGGTCCAACACGAACGTCACGCCCGCGTTGTGGAGGGCGCAATCCATCAGGACCTGATCGAAAGCGCGATTGAGGAACGTGGCATACACCGCCACCACGGGGTGCAATCCNCCGTAGGCCAGGCCGGCGGCACTCGTAGCCGCATGCTGCTCCGCGATCCCGACGTCGTAGGTTCGATCCGGGTAGCTCGCTGCGAATCGCTCCAGGCCGGTGGGCCCCAGCATCGCAGCGGTGATCGCAACGACGTCGGTCTCGTCGCGTCCGATCTGGAGCATCTCGTCAGCGAAGATCGATGTCCACGTCGGTCCGGATTGCGTAAGGGGCTGACCGGTGTCCGGATCAATCACCCCGACGCCGTGAAAACGATCCGCTTCGTCGTTTTCGGCCGGGGCGTAGCCACGCCCCTTGGTCGTGATCGCGTGGACGATCACCGGCTGGTGGAAATCGCGTGCTCGCCCCAGAGCGAATTCGAGCTCNTGCTCGTCGTGGCCGTCGACGGGGCCGATGTACTTCAGCCCAAGATCCTCGAAAAGCCCCTGCGGCGCCACCACATCCTTAACGCCNTTCTTCACTCCGTGCAAAGCGTCATAGAGCGGGCGACCTACGAAGGGAGTGCGTTGAAGGAAACCCTTCCCCCACGTCATGAACCGTTCGTAGTTGCGCGTGGTGCGCAGTGTTGCGAGATGGTGCGCGAGGCCGCCGATCGTCGGCGAATATGACCGCTCGTTGTCGTTCACCACGATCACTACCGGGCGATTGGACGCCGCGATGTTGTTGAGCGCCTCCCACGCCATTCCCCCGGTCAGCGCACCGTCGCCGATGACGGCGACCACGTGCCGGGAACCGAGAAGCCCTCGGCGCTCCCACGCCTTGGCCAAACCATCGGCGTAGGAGATCGCGGTGGACGCATGCGAGTTCTCCACGATGTCGTGAGCGCTCTCCTCCCGTGAGGGGTATCCCGACAGTCCGCCTTCGCGACGCAGGGAGTCAAAGTCGGGGCCGCGTCCGGTGAGGATCTTGTGCACGTACGCCTGGTGTCCGGTGTCCCAAATGATCGCATCGTCGGGTGAATAGAAGACCCGATGCAGAGCGATTGACAGCTCCACGACGCCGAGATTGGGGCCAAGGTGCCCACCGGTAGCGGCAACCTTCTCCACCAGAAATGACCGAATCTCCTCCGCCAGCTGCGGTACCTCAGACGGCGGGAGCGCCCGGACGTCATGGGGGCTTCGGATCCGCTCGAGGAGTCGGTAGGTGTGGTTCATCGCCCCGGCAGTCTAGGCCCGAAGCCGTGCGACGGCAGCATCACAGCCTCCCCGGTGCGCCCCACGACTGGCAGCGAATGTGCTCAAAGACGGGCCTGCAGACCGATCCGCGGGCGCTACAGCAGCGACCGCAGTACGAACGGCAGGATCCCGCCGTGCCGGTAGTAATCCGCCTCACCAGGAGTATCGATGCGCACGGTGGCGGAGAATTCCACGATCTGACCGGATGGTGACATGGCTTCTACCGGCACCGTGCTCGGCACCGGACCGCCGTTCATCTCGTCGATCATCGAAATGCTGATCGTTTCGTCACCTTCGAGACCCAGTGAGGCAGCACTGGCGCCCTCGGGAAACTGCAGCGGCAGTACACCCATTCCGATCAAGTTCGACCGGTGGATCCGCTCATACGACTCGGCTATCACCGCCTTGACCCCAAGCAACGCCGTGCCCTTCGCAGCCCAGTCCCGACTGGACCCAGATCCGTACTCCTTACCCGCCACGATGACCAGAGGAATATTCCGCTCGGCGTAGGACGTCGCCGCGTCGAATATCGGGACCACCACGTCGTCACCCTGCGTGAAGTCGACGGTGAAGCCACCCTCGACTCCGTCGAGCATCAAATTCTTCAAGCGAATATTCGCGAACGTGCCGCGAATCATGACTTCGTGGTTGCCTCGCCGCGAACCGTAGGAGTTGAAGTTCGCGCGTTCGACGCCGTGCTCACTGAGGTACTTTCCTGCCGGGCTGTCGGCTTTGATCGAACCGGCCGGTGAAATGTGGTCCGTGGTGACCGAGTCGCCTAACAATGCCAAGACGCGAGCGCCCGAAATGTTTGCGATCGGCTGCGGGTCACGTTGCAGAGCGTCGAAGTAGGGAGCCTTGCGGACGTAGGTGCTCGCACTGTCCCAGGCGAAGACGTCCCCTTCGGGTGTGGGGAGGCTCTTCCAACGGTCGTCACCCTCGAAAACATCCCGATATCTGCTGGTGAACATCTCTGCGTCGATGGATGCGTCGATGGTTGCCTGAACCTCATCCGCACTCGGCCAGATATCTGCCAGATACACAGGAGTTCCATCCTCCGACGTCCCCAGTGGCTCTCGTGTGATGTCGATAGCCATCGACCCCGCGATCGCGTAGGCGACCACCAGCGGAGGGGATGCGAGGTAGTTCATCTTGACGTCGGGGTTGATACGTCCTTCGAAATTTCGATTTCCACTCAGGACCGACGTGACCGCCAGATCGGCTTCGTTGACGGCGGCGCTTACCTCGGGGATCAACGGCCCGGAATTGCCGATACATGTCGTGCAGCCGTAACCCACGATGTCAAAGCCCAGCTTCTCTAGATAGGGCAGCAAGCCTGACTTCTCGTAATAGTCCGTCACGACTTTCGATCCTGGAGCCAAGGTGGTCTTGACCCACGGCTTACTGGTTAGTCCCCGCTCGACTGCATTCTTGGCCAGCAGTCCGGCACCGATCATGACCGAGGGATTCGACGTATTGGTGCACGAGGTGATCGCCGCAATGGTCACGGCCCCGTGGCCGATCTCCACGTGCTCGCCAGCGATCTCCACATTCGCCCGAGCTTCGGGGGCATCGGTGTAGTCGGCAAGGGCGCGGGTGAAGTCCTGGCGAGCCTGAGACAACAGCACCCTGTCTTGGGGCCGTCGCGGTCCAGCGAGCGAAGGCTCGATGGTGCCGAGGTCCAATTCCAGATACTCCGAATAGATCGGCTCGGCGCTTGGATCGAGCCACAGACCTTGTTCGCGGGCGTACGTCTCCACCAGAGCGATCTGATCCTCATCGCGTCCTGTGAGTCGTAGATAGTCCAGGGTGGCGTCGTCGATGGGGAATACGGCGATCGTGCTGCCGTATTCAGGACTCATGTTGCCGATGGTCGCTCGATTGGCGAGCGGCACAGCCGACACACCTTCGCCGTAAAACTCCACGAACTTGCCCACCACACCGTGCTGCCGCAGCATGTCGGTAATCGTTAGGACCAGGTCGGTAGCCGTCGCGGACGGCGGTAGTTCCCCGGTGAGTTTGAATCCCACCACCTTCGGGATGAGCATCGAGACCGGCTGACCGAGCATCGCCGCCTCCGCCTCGATACCGCCGACGCCCCAGCCCACAACTCCGAGACCGTTGACCATGGTGGTGTGGGAATCCGTCCCCACAACAGTGTCGGGGTATGCCTGATCCCCACGCGCCATGATCACCCGCGCCAGTGCCTCGATGTTGACCTGGTGAACGATCCCCGTTCCTGGCGGAACGACTTTGAACTCCTCAAACGCTCCCTGTCCCCACCGCAGGAACTGATAGCGCTCGCGGTTCCTCTCGTACTCCAATTCCACGTTGCGTGTTTCCGCATCGGGAAGTCCGAAAAAGTCGGCAATGACAGAGTGATCGATGACGAGCTCTGCAGGAGCCAGCGGCTCGATCTTCGATGGGTCCCCGCCCAGATCCTTAACGGCTTCACGCATTGTTGCGAGATCCACGACCACCGGTACGCCGGTGAAGTCCTGCATCACCACCCGTGCTGGGGTGAACTGGATCTCGGTGGACGGTTCAGCGTCTGGTTGCCACTGCCCGAGGGCAGCGATCGTCTCCGCCGTGACGTTGGCTCCATCCTCGGTTCTCAGAAGATTCTCCAAAAGAACCTTGTGGCTGAACGGCAATCTGTCGGAGCCGGTCACCGCACCGATACGGAAAATCTCGTACGTCCGTTCCCCACTGCTGGTCGAAACGGTCAGTGATCCGCGGGCCTGGAAACTATCGATGCTCGACACGCTCGCCTCCTGCTGAGATATCTTGATATCAAGATATCTGATCGGGCAGGAAATGCGCTATCGACTCCAGGTGGTGAGTCTGCGGGAAGGCATCCCAGGCGCGTATCCCCGCCAATCGATAACCCTGGCCAGCCAGAAGTTGGATATCTCGACCCAGGGCCACCGGATCACAGGCCACAACGACGATCCGTCCGGGTCGAATCGAACCCAAGGCCTCGATCACGGACTTTCCGGCACCGGTCCGAGGCGGGTCGAGAACCACTCCGTCTGGCGCCGCGCCCTGTTCACGCGCCCTGTGGATCCACCGGCGAACGTCGTGCTGCTGCACTGCGACAACGTCGCGTCCATACGCGATCTCCAGCACCCGTCGAGCCTCATCTGCCGCGATAGGTGAGCTCTCGACAGCTACCACGTGTCCGGACGGGCCAACACGATCGGCCAGCGCCGCCGCAAGGGGCCCTACCCCGGCGTATAGGTCCCACCATCGCTCACCCGATTCCGGGGCTCCCCAGGCCAGAACGGTGTCGGCAATGTGGCTGATGAGTTCGGGGTGCACCTGCCAGAAACCGTCGATGGGGGTGTGGAACTCCAGAAGGTTCTCACCGACGCGCAGTCGATGACGCATCGACGGTTGATCGTCTCCGGGACCTTCATCAGGCTGGAACATCACCCGCGATTCGACACTGTCGCGTGCCATGAAGAGATCGCCGGGCACGCGAATATCGGCTGCACGTTCACGCGCCTGGGCGTGCCCCGTTGCGTCCGCAATCACACACGATGACGCATCTACAACATCGTCGCTTCGATACGCCCGCAACGCGGGGACACCATGCACTTCCCCGTGGAAATCGACCGTTGTCGCGCGGTAGCGCATCCTGGTTCGCCATCCGGTCGTCGTACCGAGATCGATGATGCCCTCGCGAGTCAACTCTTCCACCGCGGCCGGAGGCAGTCCGCCGTGCCGCTCCAGGGCCTCTCGCAATACCTGCAACTTGAGTTCCCGCTGCACATCACTCGTGGCGTGCAGGAAGTCGCAGCCACCGCAACCTCCGGGGCCGAACGCCGGACACGGTGGCCGAATGCGCCCGGAGTGCGCCTCGTGCACGTCAATGACCTCGGCGCGGGCGTAGGAACGAGCGGTCTGCGTGATGCGCACCGTCACGTCTTCTCCCGGCAAGGCATGCCGGACAAAGATCACGAGGTTTCCATCGCGAGCTACACAGTGCCCACCGTGGGCGACGTTGCCGATGGTTACTCGCACCAGGTCACCGGGTTGATACGCCGGTCTTTTCACCTGTCCCGCGCTCGCTGCAGCGTCGTCGTCGGCTTTGCCGGCGTGATCGTCTGCGGCGTCGGGCACAACGGCAGCATAGATTTCCTCGCGTGTAGCGTTCGACTGTGCACATCGTGATCCTCGGCTGCGGCCGGGTCGGTTCACTCCTCGCCGGTGAACTCGACAGCCAAGGCCACTCGGTGGCCGTGGTCGATCAGGACGCTAAAGCTTTCCGCAAGCTGGGATCTGATTTTGGCGGGATCACCGTCAAGGGGGTCGGTTTCGACCGTCAGACTCTGGAGAATGCAGGGATCACGCGGGCTCATGCCTTTGCTGCGGTGAGTAGCGGCGACAACAGCAACATCTTGGCGGCGCGCGTGGCACGGGAGACGTACGGCGTCGAACATGTGGTCGCCCGGATTTACGACCCTCGCCGCGCCGAGGTGTATCAGCGCTTGGGAATTCCCACCGTTGCGACCGTTGCCTGGACGAGCACGCAGATCATGCGAGCGCTTTTGCCGATGGGGGCCCAAACCGAATTCGTGGACGCGACCAGTTCGTTGTGTCTTGCCGAAGTGCATATCGGTGAACCCTGGCTTGGAAGGAAGGCCAGCGACCTCGCCGATGCGACCGTCGGCCGAGTGGCGTTCCTGACCCGCTACGGACAGGCACTCCTGCCCGATGAGCGGACGGTCATTCAAGAGGGTGACCTCGTGCATCTGCTGTTCGACCCCGACCGGCGTGATGATGTCGAGCGCATCTGCGAGAAGGGGCGGTGATCTGACATGCGCGTAGCCGTCGCCGGTGCAGGAAAAGTGGGTCGCGCCATTGCACGTGAGTTGGTCGGTAACGGCCACGAGGTACTGCTGATCGACAAGGATGCGGAGTTAGCGCGACCCGGGGTTGTCGACGGTGCAGGGAGCCTCCTCGCGGACGCCTGTGAGGTCTCCACGCTCGACGAAGCGCGGCTCGCGGAATGCCAAGTGGTCGTTGCAGCCACGGGAGACGACAAGGTCAATCTTGTGGTGTCCCTTCTGGCCAAGACNGAATTCGGCGTCCCGCGAGTGGTCGCTCGCGTCAATCACCCCAAGAACGAGTGGATGTTCGACGAGTCGTGGGGGGTGGATGTCGCTGTTTCGACTCCCCGGATGCTTTCAGCACTGGTCGAAGAGGCAGTCTCGGTCGGCGACCTCGTCCGTCTCTTCACCTTCCGCCAGGGAGCTGCCGAGTTGGTCGAGATGACATTGCCATCAACCTCCCCCGTTGTCGGACACAGCACCTCGTCCATTGATTGGCCGCAGGACACCGTCCCGGTCGCCGTTGTGCGGGGTACTCACGTCAAAACACCGGACGCGTCGCTGGTCTTGGAGGCCGGTGACGAGCTGTTGTTCGTTGCCGCACCGGAACGTGAGGCGGAGCTGCAGGCCCTCCTCGGCCACTAGCGCACGTTGTGGGCCGCTCTCCTCACTGGTCGGAAGCCGACTCGTTGCTCTCGCGACGCTCCCGGTACACCGGCGCGAGAACGCGATAGGTCACGTAGGCCGCACCCAAGAACAGCGGCCACCCCATGACTATTCGAGCAACTCCGAGGACTTCGACGGCCGCGGCCAAGTACAACGGAACCTGAACGATGAGACGTCCGAAGAAGACTCCCACCCACACCCATGAAGCGGCGGCATACGTGCGCACCAATTGCTTATCGGAGCGCCAACTCGTTCCGTCACCGGTGAGGTAGCCCATCGCCACGCCCAACAACGGCCACCCGACCAGGATGCTCACAATGAACGCACTGCCGTACACGACGTTCGTGATCAACCCGGGGAGGAAGAAGTTCTCCGCCTGACCCGTCCAGGCCGAGAAGCCAGCCGCGACGGCGAGCCCAAGAAATCCGGTCAGCACCTGTTGCAAGCGTTGGCGCCTGATGAGCCGGTAGACAGCAAGAACCGACCCGGTGACGACTGCTGCGATCAGCGCCGGAGCCAAATCCCGCCCGGCGACGATGTACACGGTGATGAACACAACGGTGGGCAGGCCGCTGTCCACCATTCCTCGCCAACCGCCGATCGCCCGCTCAAGAATGAGCCCCTCCGCGCGGAGCTCGTCGCCGGCCAACGCGTCTGGAGCCACGGCGGCCCCGGCTGGGTCCTGGTCGGACGGGGCCTGGTCAGATGAGGCGTCATCGGGTGAGGCGTCGTGCGGCTCGTCGTCGGGCGCCGCGGGGTTGTGTGACTGCATCAACTACTCAGTCCGGTAACAGTTCGTATCGCGGGTTGAACACTGTTGGGTGCTCCGAGACACAGTTCAGTCGGCCGTGGATCACCATGCGCCGTCCCACGTCTATCCCAGGAATGCGACGACGCCCCAGCCAGACGACAAAAATTCGACCGGTGGTGTCGCTTAGTTCGATCTCCAACGCGGGGTGCTCCTCACTGAGGTTTCCCACGGACGTCACCGACCCCGCCATCGTGACTTCCTCGCCGGGGACACACGATTCGATGTCCAGTACTCGCTCGCCCGGGTGTCGGCGCAGATGGTCAGCCGCGGACTCCCGCAGTAACCGTTCGTGGCTGGACTCCGTCAGTCGACGCCAGGCACGCCCGACGAATCCCCCGGCCCCTTCCTTGGACGACGCGGAAAGCGTTGCGGCCTCCGCGGCCGATGGCTGTTGGGTGATGGAGTCCTCGGCCACTATCGCGTTTCCGTGATCTCAGGACCGCGCTCCGGCAAAGTGATGGTGGTGCGCTCGGGCGTGGGGGTCGGCTCAGGGGCGGATCCGGTCTCGTCACGAGGAACACGCAGCGGCATCGCATTCCCCATGGGCATCGCGTCGTTGCCCCGCACGACCACCATGCCTCTGATCGCCTTCTCCAAGGCCTCTGCAGCACCGCTATCCCGGGAAGCCTTCCCCAGAAACACGAACCGAAGGAACCAGCGCGGGCCGTCCACTCCACAAAAGCGCGCGGGTTGGGCCTTTCCATCTTGACCGGTTACCTGCGCACGAAGCTCGACGCCGAAAGATCCATCGGCCTTTTCTACGAGCCCGCCGGACTTGTTGATGGACGACGCGATCTGGCCCCGGATTTCTTCCCACATCCCCCCGCTGCGTGGCGCCGCATACGGCTGGACCTGCACCGCGGAGTCTTGCGTCACCAAACTGAATTGCGAGACGACTCCAGTGTTCGGATCGGCCTGGACCTGCAATTTGACCGTCGGATCGGCGGGATCGGTAGGAACCAAGAGCGAACCGATGTCGATGCGTGGCTGCTGTGGGTAGTCCTCCGCTGAATCCCATGGGCCATGAGCCCGTGCGACGTCACTCGACGTTTCCTCACCCGCTGGATCACCGTCCGGGACCGCACCGCTGTCGGAATGGCCGATGGCTGCGCCGTCAGGATTTTCTGTGCCACTCATGCCACTCATGCCATCCGTGCCGTCTGTGCCACTCATGCCATCCGTGCCGGCATTCGGCTCCTTACGACGACTGAAGAGACCCACATCTTCTCCTTTGACACCGAGTCACGTTCCGCAGTAACACAACGCTACCGGCCGCTGGAGCCGAAGCCACCGTCACCACGGTGCGAACCCGGCAACTCGTCCACCTCATGCCATTCCACTTCGTGCACCCGCTGAACAATCAGTTGCGCAACGCGATCGCCCCGTTGTAACCGCACGTCAATCGTCGGATCGGTATTCACACCGATGACACAAATTTCTCCGCGATACCCGGCATCGATTGTTCCCGGGGAATTCACGAGGGTGAACCCATAGCGAGACGCCAAACCGCTTCGAGGGTGCACGAGACCAACGAAGCCCGGCGGCAGGGCGATGGCCACGCCGGTGGGAATCATCTGTCGCTCTCCGGGCGCCAAGTGGGCATCGCGCCGGGCAAAGAGATCCCAGCCTGCATCACCCGGGTTGCCGCGACTCGGAAGCGGAAGGTCCGGATCGAGGCGCTGAATAAGAACGCGAGCCGTCATCCGTTAGCCCCCGGCGGGAGCGTGCCGGACGCCAACACGCCTGTCATGGCACGCGACTGTACTGCCCGTCCACTAAAGGGGGCTGGGAAGATGACGGCGTGACCCAGAAGTATCGAGAACGAGTGGTCCCCGGCGTGTGGTGGATCGTTGTCGCATTCCTCGTCGTTGGAATGGTGTCTGTCGCGTACGGGGCGGCGCTCGGCGCCGGTGTCGGCCTCGTTGTTTTTGTTGTCGGTTCAGGAATTGTCCTCATTGGAACGCGGACCGCGACCGACACGATCGTCATCGCCGATGGTGAGTTGAGTGTCGGCCGTGCGCGTGTGCCGCTTCACGTCCTCGGCGCGGTCCGCGTTCTCGCCAGTGATGACGTTGCTCGAGCCCGCCGCGGATTCGACCCACACGTGACTGACACCGCATTCACACGATTGCCACCATGGGGGCCATCACACGCCGTCTGGGTGGAGGTGGCCGATGATTCCGATCCTCACAGCGGCTGGCTCGTCGCGAGTCGTCACGCCGACGACTTCGGTAGGGAGCTCACCCAAGCCATCGCCGCCTGTCACGGACGGTCCGGTGAATGACGCTCCACTCGCACCCTGCCACCACGATCGGTGCACAGGTGTCGTGGCTTCGCCAGGGGAAAGGTGACCCGACGTCCCGAGATGCAGCACCATGCGCCACAGTTGGGTCATGAGCGCTTCTTCTACGCACGACAGCATCGCGAGCGGTTCCGGCGCCGCTGACACCACTGCCCTGGATGCACCGGACGCATCGGAGTCGTCGGATTCAGCACAGGCATCCGCCAAGACACCGATGGCCAGTCTTGTGACTCCGTTCGTTGCCATGGGCGCGACGTACGTGGCACGCAAGACTCTGGCGTCGGCTTACCGTGCGGCGACAGGTGCCGCTCCCCCGTCCAACACGGACCGGTCAGTTCCCCTGGGTCGCGTCCTTGCGTGGGCGGCGCTCGGTAGTGCCACCGCCGCCGTTATCGAGGTCGTCGCTTTCCGTTCGATGGCTCGCTTCTTCGGCGAGTGAGCGGCACAGTGATCAAGCGCAGTCCTTGCAGATAGGTCCGCCCTTGCCTTCGTGATCGAGTTGACTGCGGTGATGCACCAGAAAGCACGACATGCAGGTGAACTCGTCCGACTTCTTCGGCACCACGGTCACGGTGAGGTTCTCGCTGGAGAGATCCGCCCCCGGAAGCTCGAGGTTTTCGGCAAGTTCGGCCTCATCGACATCCACGGCTGAGGCGGTCTTCTCCGCGCGCCGCGCCTTGAGCTCCTCAAGGCTGTCTTCGGCGAGTTCCTCGTCTGTTTTGCGAGGAGCGTCGTAGTCGGTGGCCATAGCCGGATGTCCTCCTGTCGGCGTTCTTCGGCGCAGATTGTGCCCTATGCCCCGCCCGTTCACCCGTTGACCCCCGCGCATGTCGCGTGGGTTCGCTCACAGCGTGACAATGGAGCCATGGCCCTCTACGCACTCGGGGACAAAACCCCCGATATTGACCCCACGGCTTTCGTCCACCCGGACGCCGTCATCATCGGCGATGTCCGCGTGGGACCCGAGTCCTCGGTATGGCCGACTGCCGTACTGCGCGGCGATCACGGCTCCATCGTCGTTGGATCTCAGACGTCGATTCAGGACGGTACGATCGTGCACTGCACCGACAAGCAGGACACGATCATCGGTGACCGCTGCGTGGTCGGGCACAACGCTCACCTGGAGGGATGCCGCGTGGAGGACGACTCGCTCATCGGATCCGGATCCGTCCTACTCCACGGAGTGCGGGTCGGCCCCCAAGCGCTCGTGGGGGCCGGCGCCGTCGTCTCCCCCGGCACGGTGGTGCCACCCCACGCCCGCGCCCTCGGCGTTCCGGCTCGCATCACCGAGGATGCTGTGGATGCCGGTGAATTCGCCGCCAACGTTGACGTGTACTGCCACAACGCGCGCTGGTACGCCTCGGATATGCGACGCCTCGACTGATGAAGCCCTAAGCGAACGGGATTACTCAGGCATCACGCTTGTTGATACCCAACCCGGCACTGCATTCATCAAGCGCGCCTTGAAAGGCTTTCGCGATTCCCGGCACCGCGACAAGGAATGATCCTGGATCCTCCTTTGGGCCAAACGCGCCAATCTCTGCCCCCGCCTCGCGCGCGATGAGTAAGCCGGCCGCGACGTCCCACACATTCAGGTGCGCCTCGTAATACGCATCGGTTCGTCCACTGGCCAGCCACGTGAAGTCGACAACCGCACATCCCGTTCGGCGGATGTCCCGCACCCGAGAGATGAGTCGTTGCACGATGAACGCCTGTTCTGCACGAATGTCAGGTTCGTAGCAAAAGCCGGTCGCCACCATGGTCTGGCCTAGCGAGGTGCAGGCGCGGACGTGCAGCCGTTCACACACGTCGCCGACAACCCGCCATGCGCCGCCTCCTCGGATACCGATGAAACCTTCGCCTGTTTCGGGAGTGATGATCACGCCGACAACCATGGCACCGATGTCCTGATCCTCCGCCGCAACAGAGACACCCCACAGAGGGATCCGGTAGAGGTAGTTCACCGTCCCGTCGAGAGGATCAACAATCCAGCGGATTCCCGTTTCCGACGCACGGTCGCTTCCCTCCTCGCCCATCAACCCGTCACCAGGACGCTCGCCCAGGAGGCGCTCGAACAGAAGATGCTCGGCGGCCTTGTCCATCGACGTGACCACGTCCGTGGGTGTCGACTTGGACTCCACCGACAACTCATCCGGACGCTCGGTGAGGAGGAATCGACCCGCTTCGGAAGCCGCCCGCCAGGCCAGATCCGCGAGGGGGTGCAATGCGAGCACCTCCGCGAGTGTGCGTGTGGGTGCATCTGTGGACGTCCCCATGGGCACCCCCTCTTCCGGTCATCGCAGAACCCCGTCGACTTCGACACCGCACGTTAGTCTGCGCCTCAATGACCGGTGACAGGGCGCACGGATTTCGCTATGCACTACGGCAACCGGGAGCCGTCACCTTCACCAGCGCCGGGCTTCTCGCCCGCCTCCCGGTCGCCATGATTGCTCTGGCAACGGTCCTGCTGGTCAGCAACGTTTCGGGTTCGTACGGATACGCGGGCCTGCTGAGTGCTTTGTTCGCTGTCACCGCAGCTTTGGTGAGCATCGTCACCAGTCGATGGGCGGACTCCGTCGGACAGACGATCGTCCTGCGAGTACTCGGGGTACTGCACAGCGGCCTGATCGTGGCCTTCACCGCATCGATCGTCGTGGAAGCGCCCGTTGCATTGCAGATACTCCTCGTGGTCGCGGCAGGGGCTACCTCGCCCGCGATTGGTTCCTACGTACGTGCGCGCTGGGCTGGGTTACCGGGTGATCCGTCGATCGCGCGAGCCGGCTTCGCGTGGGAGAGCATCTTGGACGAAGTCATCTTTACCATCGGACCGCTCCTGACAACGTACGTTGCCTTCACCTACGGCCTGGCCACCCCGTTGTGGATCGCGGCCGGGTGCGTCGCAGCGGGGTCCATCTGGCTATCGACTGCGCGCCGGACAACCCCACCCGTTGTGTCATCGCACACGGGTTCGCGTTCCCTCACTCGAGTTCTCCGCTCTCCCGGTCTTCGGCCCGTCGTCCTCTCCGGCCTCGGCCTTGGAGTTCTCTTCGGCTCACTGGACGTCGGGGTCGTAGCCTTCACCGCTGAGCAGGGCAACGGAGAGTTTGCCGGTATTGCGCTCGCCTGCTTCGCGGCCGCATCAATGGTCGGAGGGATCCTCTATGGAATCCGCCCATGGCCCGGATCCGTTCTTAGTCATACGCAAATCGCCGCCGCTGCAACAGCCGCGGTCATGCTCATCGTGCCGTTCGTTCCTGGGAATGCCACCCTCGCCATCGCTGCCGCCGCTGCCGGCTTCTGCGTAGCCCCCACGTTGATTGGCCTGTTCACCCTTACCCGGGGCTTGGTGCCGGCCCGCAATGTGACTGAGGGCCTCACCTGGACAAACTCCGGACTCGCCACCGGCTTTGCCCTCGGATCGGCCGTCGCAGGGATCCTGGTCGACGCCTACGGTCCGCGCATCGGCCTGGGAACCGGGTTGGCCGGCGCTCTGTGTGCCGCGACCGCCGTCCTGGTCAGAGCGACCGCCATCGGTCGAAATGTCGATCTGCTGCCACAGACGCCGCCGGAAGGCCCGCCTGCACCGGCATGGAACGACGATCCCGTCCCGGGGCCACATCCAGACGCCTAGGTACAAATCCCCCGGCCTACCTACCCAACCCAGCGGCACGCGGTAAGTTTCTGCTGTTGCGTATCGGGAGGTCACTCTGCAACCGCTGAGCCCGCGAGAGATTCAGGCACGCGTTCGCGCAGGCGCGTCGCCGGAAGTCGTCGCGTCGGAAACCGGTTGGCCACTGGACAAGGTCACCCGCTATGCCGATCCGCCCTTGGGTGAGCGTGCCTACATGGCCGAGCAGGCCCGTGACGTCGAGATTTCCCGGTCTCGAGGCGGTTCGACTCTGCATCAATCCGTGTGCATACGCCTGTCGGTAGATCCCGAAGGGCCGGACGTCACCTGGGATTCCTACCGCTCCTACGACGGCCGTTGGGTCGTCACGGCCTACCACGCACAGCAAGGAGTGGGCACGTGGTACTACGAGGCCGTTGGTCGAACCGTGCACCCGGCAGACGCATCCGCCCGCGCGTTGATGGGTGGTGGACCCACCGAAGTAGCGGACGACGCACGACCACCAGCGGCGAAGTCGGTCGCCACACCGACACCACCGGCGGACGCCAACGAGCAGTCCGACACCACGACTGACGATGAGCCCCAGCAAGCGCCACGACCACGCCTGGTGTCCATCACGTCTGACCCGACGTCGGATCCCACCCCGGAGGCGACCTCCGATGAGATGCCCGAGGGTGAGGAGATGTCGGACACTCCGACACCAGCGACGGCACAGGACACCCTTATTCCGGAGGAGGCCGAGGCGCCCAAGCGGGCGAAGCGCACGAAGAGCAAGCGGGGTCGAGCGAGTGTTCCGAGTTGGGACGAGATCCTGTTCGGTGCAACGAAAGACAGCGAGTAGCACCTAGCGGTCCTTCGGTCACTCCTCGAACGGAAGCGGCTGTCGCGATATATGTTCCACTCCGGCCTTCCGGGCGGTCAATTCGGCGCGGTAGTGACGCCTGCACAGAACCTCGTAGGCGATGGTGCCAGGTTCGCCTTTGGCGGATGACACATCGCCCACGAGCACCTGATCACCCTCGGTGGTCATCTCTCCATCGAGAGTTCGTGCGTTATGGATGGCGCGTGTTCCGCACCAGCACAGCGCTTCCACCTGTAATACCTGCATCCGGTCGGCGAGTTCAACGAGGCGTTGCGATCCTGGGAAGAGACGCGTCCGAAAGTCCGTCAGGATTCCGAAGGCATAGACATCGACAGCTAACTCATCGACCAGGCGTGCCAACTGCTCGACCTGCGCCTGGGTGTAGAACTGGGCCTCATCGCATATGAGGTAATCAATGCGCATACCTGTACTTAACTCATCGACGACGAATCGCCGGAAATCGAAGTCGTCTCCTACTTCGATGGCCGGTACAGCGAGCCCCAACCTGCTCGACAACATTGACTCACCCGCGCGATCAAGTCGCGTGAAGACGATGCCGGCCCGCCCTCGGGAGCTATGGTTGTGGTCTGTTTGCAGGGCCAGGGTGCTCTTGCCGCAATCCATCGTTCCGGCGTAGAACACGAGCTCAGCCACGGGCCGAATGCTGCCACAGCGTCGACAAGCGGCTAATCCAGGATGAGAGCGGGTATACGCCGCTCCGCATCGGTCAGGCCACCGTGTTGGCCCGCCAGTGATGACAAGAGCGGATCGAAGGACCTGCTCGCCACGATGACCCCCGGCGATGGCAGCACGACGAGGTCACCAATCCGGTCGATCATGTCAGGGTTAACGTCCCCGAATAGCCCCTCACCCACTGCTTCGTGGCGAGTGAGGACACGAGCGCGTTCACCCAGCACGGTTGCCCAGCGATTTGCGACGTCGTCAATCTGTGAGGTGTAGAGGAAGCGAGCACGAGGCTCACCGGCAACCGCGTCCACGTCCATCATCAATCGATGGTCATCTTCCATCCACAGGCGCTCGACGACAGTCTGCATTCCATGATCGGCGGTCACGATGAGCCGCCCATTACTCGGTAGGGCCAAACGTAATGCGTCGATCAACACATCTACGTCGGACGCCGCGGCTCGCCATTCATTGCTATCCACGCCGTACTCGTGCCCGGCCCGATCCAAGTCCGGCCAATACACATAGATCAGTTGACGCCCCTGCCCGGCGCTTGAAATGGCTTCCGCTCGCTGCTGGATGTTCTCAGCATCGAAGTAGTCGGCTCCGCGAAATGCAGCTCTGGTCAACCCTGAATGCGCGTACGCCAATGGGCCGACGCTCAGGCAATCGACCCCCGATCGGTTGGCTCGCTCAAAAACTGTTGCCTCCGGCTGAACCGCGTGCGGTGACGGACTGCTGCCCCAACGCAAGGGTGTAAGTACCTCGTTCGTGTCCGGGAGCAGGAAGGTCGCACCGAGCATCCCGTGGCGTCCGGGGTGCAGGCCCGTCCCCAAGGTGACCAAACCCGTCGCTGTCGTCGAGGGGAATGGCGCTTCCACCCAGCCGCCCTCAGCGTCGAGCAGGGAAGGGAAGATCTCGCGGTGATCCTCGATGGCCGTGGCCCCAAGACCATCGACGAGGCACACCACCGCGAAGTCTGTTTCTCCGACGCCGAGAGCGTCATGACAGTCCGGCACACCCACAGCAGCGGCAGCCGAGGTCATCACATCCCCGAGTCCCACTCCGGGGAGAACCGTCATGACGAGGGACGAGTCGCAGTCGCCTCCGAGAGCGCCCCGGCGAAATGGAGAACCTGGGCCACCACGTCCGCTCCGTCNGCAGCCTCCGAGACGCGCACAGCGAGATCGTCGTTGCTTGAGGTTCCCGTGAACCCATGATCTGCCTCGCACGAGGGGTCCTGACAACCGGCGGGTTCGAGGTCGATCCGACTGACCGCGCCCCAGCCAATGGTGAGCACGACTTCCGCCGTTGGCCCTCCGGGTCGGTGATCAGCTGGATTCGACACAACACGAGTCACCACGACGGAATCCACCCGCTCTAACCGCACCGCCTCGGTTGATGCTGTCGCGTAGTGCAGTTCTGCTTCCTCGCCCGAGTGTTCGTCGACGTGACACACGATCAATCGGTTTGCGGACAGGACCAGCACGGTCACATGCCGCCGCAACTCATCACGATCAAAGGTCGCCTCGTGGTGAACGACGTAGCTGATAACTTCCTCGCTGCCGAGCGCGGTGTCGAGGGCCTCCCCCACGATCTCCGGGTAATAGCCACTTCGCTGAATATCGGCGCGCAGCGCCACGCCCGGGCCCGACTGACTCATAGACCCATGCTGCCAGATACGAGTAGTGTCCTGGCGTGCTGTCTGACTCCTCTCCCATTCACCTACATCCGAGCGTCGAGGAAGCCATTCAAGGCGGGTCTCCCGTCGTCGCATTGGAATCCACCATCATTAGCCACGGATTGCCGAGGCCGGAGAACATTCGTGTGGCCCGAGAAATCGAATCCATCGTCGCCGCCAACGGTGCAACACCGGCCACGATCGCCATTCTCGACGGCGAAATCTACGTGGGACTGACGAACGACCAACTCGAATCCATCGCGAACCGTGACGACGTCGTCAAAGCCAGCGTGCGAGATCTGCCCGTTGTCCTCGCACGCTCAGGAACCGCCACCACAACGGTCGCGGCGACCAGCATCATCGCGCAACGCGTCGGCATCGAAGTGTTCGCGACCGGAGGTCTGGGCGGTGTCCACCGTCAGGCTCGAGAGACCTGGGATGAATCCGCTGACCTCACCACGATGGGGAACACGCCCATCACGATCGTGTGTTCGGGTGTCAAATCGATCTTGGATGTCGGCGCCACCCTCGAACGACTCGAGACGCTCAACATCTGCCTGGTCGGGTACCGCACGGAGCGCTTCCCTGGTTTTTACCTCGCGGACTCCGGGCACCCGATGGGCTGGCAGGTGGCCGAACCGAGTGAAATCGCCGACATCATGGCTGCACGTCAACGCTTGGATCTCAACTCCGCCCTCATTGTCGCCAATCCCATCAGTCCAGAGCACGAGCTTGACCCCGACCTGCACGATGCGACGTTGAACGAAGGGCTGCGCCTGGCGAGCGAGCAGCACATCACCGGGAAAGACGTCACACCTTTCTTGCTCGATCATTTCCATCGTGCGACCCACGGCGCCAGCTTGGAGGCCAACGCCGCGCTCATCATCGCCAATGCCGGGCTTGCGGCTCGTATCGCCTGTGCTCGGGCATTGGGCTGACACTCAGTAGATCGAGAAGAGACACCTCGTGGTCGACACAGTTTTTGTCGTTATCGGGGACGTCATGGTCGACGACATTGCACCCCTGGAGACACCGCTCGTCCTCGATCACGACAACCCCGTCCACTTCCATCGCATTTTTGGCGGCCAAGGGGCGAACACGTCCGCCTGGCTCGCAACCCAGACCCGTGGCTCTGGCCATGGCGCGGTGCACCTCATCGGCGCGGTGGGCGCTGACAGTGAGGCCGCGTGGGTCACGGAGCAACTCGTTGCCCGCGACATCACCCCCCGGGTGCAAACGACCGACGATCCCACCGGGCGATGCGTCATCGTCGTGGCGCCCGACGGCGGGCGGACCATGTATCCGGATGCTGGTGCCAACGCATCCATGACTCTCGGCCACGTCCGTGAACAGTTCCGACACGTTCTCGCGACGACGCCTCCCCCGGCACGCCGTCATGTGCACTTGTCCGGCTACTTTCTCGCGCGACTCCCCGACGTGGCCAAAGCGTTCCTGCACGACCTCCCCGACGACGTCACCGTCAGCATCGACGCTTCCGCTCTGGTTCTCGACGCTCAGCAACGACTCGACCTTCTTCAGGTCGCGGCCTCCTGCCACGTCTTTGTGGCCAACCGGGTCGAGTTGACAACCGTGATGAACACCCGCGGCGCACATCCTGTAACCGTGGGCCAGGAGAGCAACGTTCCGGCAAGCGTCGAGATCAGCTTTGAGGAATCTGTGGACGAGATGATCAGTCAAACGGGCTTCGGCGGCGTGCTGGTTGTCAAAGACGGATCGAATGGCGCTCATGCTGTCCACCACGGGGCCTGGCTTCACGTACCCGCGCGCGACGTCGTGGCAGTGGACACCACCGGGGCTGGCGATGCCTTCACCGCTGGCTTTCTCGCGGAATGGACCTCGTCCCCGGCTCCGGTCGCGTCCCGCATGACCGATGAAGCCCTCATCGCGGCCCTAGAGGCCGGAACGGACCTCGCGGCGCAGGCCGTCACCCGGACCGGCGGCAACCCGGGCTAGTGAACAACAGACAGAACTCGGTATCGCCCAGGCACCGGACGCCGCGACGCCAGACCAGCACACACGCGGCGAGCGTCATTGCTGACCGAACCAGGCACGCTCCGGTAGACAAGGACCCATCAGCTGTCACCCGGGCCACGGCGCGGGCACACCACCACACGGGATGACGGAGAGGACGGTGCACGTCAGTGGCGGATAAGCCGGCACGCAAGACCACTCGACGACGTCCTTCTCAGTCCACGACCGCCGGTGGCCGGATTCTTGATACCAACGTCTCCGAGGAGATGAGCGCGTCCTTCCTGGAGTACGCGTATTCGGTCATCTACTCCCGAGCCCTGCCAGACGCTCGCGACGGCCTGAAACCCGTGCAGCGTCGCATTCTTTTCCAGATGGCCCAAATGGGCTTGCGACCCGACCGGGGACACGTGAAAAGCGCACGAGTGGTCGGAGAGGTCATGGGCCGTCTTCACCCGCACGGTGATTCGGCTATCTACGACGCGTTGGTCCGGCTCGCCCAACCGTTCACCTTGCGTCTGCCCCTCGTCGATGGCCACGGCAATTTCGGTTCTCCCGATGATGGACCGGCCGCCATGCGTTACACCGAGGCACGTTTGGCCGATCCAGCTCTGGAATTGACCGCCGGACTCGACGAGGACGTTGTTGATTTTGCTCCTAACTACGACGGGCGGGAACGCGAACCCATCGTCTTGCCCGCTGCTTTTCCGAACTTGCTCGTCAACGGTGCCAGCGGTATCGCCGTCGGCATGGCTACCAATCTTGTTCCGCACAACCTCGGCGAGGTCATTGCCGCGGCACGACATCTACTGGAAAGCCCGGCTGCAGACGTCCAAGAGCTGATGGCTTTCGTTCCCGGCCCCGACTATCCCGGGGGCGGCGAGATCATCGGACTCGACGGTGTGCGCGACGCGTACACCACTGGCCGTGGATCGTTCCGGCTGCGGGCAACCACGACCGTCGAGAACGTCACGCCGCGCCGCCGCGGAATCGTCGTGACATCCCTTCCCGCAGGGGTTGGACCGGAACGGGTCATCGAGCGCATCAAGGATCTCGTCCAGTCCAAGAAGTTGACCGGCATATCCGACGTCGTCGACCTGACAGATGGAGAATCCGGCCTTCGACTGATCATCGAACTCAAGAGCGGAATTGCTCCCGAACCGATGCTGGAGCAGCTCTTTCGGATGACCCCTCTCGAAGATAGCATCACGATCAACGCGGTCGCCCTCGTCGATGGTCAACCGCAAACCCTGGGACTGAGGGACATGCTGGAGCAGTTCGTCACCCATCGATGCGAGGTCGTTCGTCGTCGCAGTGAATTCCGTCGGCAAAAGGCCACTGACAGATTGCACTTGGTGGACGGTCTGCTCGTGGCCATCGTCGACATCGACGAAGTCATCGAACTGATTCGCGCCAGCGACAATGCCGCGGAGGCAAAGGATCGCCTGATGACGGTCTTCGATCTCACCGAGGTCCAAGCCACCTACATCCTGGACATGCCCCTGCGGCGCCTGACGAAGTTCAGTCGGATCGAACTCGAGGCGGAAGCAGACGAACTGCGCTCATCAATCGACGATCTGCACGCCATCGTGACGGACGACGATCGCTTGCGCGATGTTGTCTCCACGGAGTTGGCTGAGGTGAACGCGGCCCTAGCGACCCCGCGACGCACCCAGTTGCGCGAAGGGGCGGCACCGAGCATCACCAAAGCGGCCAAATCCCCCGCCGCCTCGCGGAGCAGCGAGGCAGCTCTTGAGGTCAAGGACGAGCCGTGCATCGTTTTGCTTTCGAGCGCTGGATTGATCGCCCGCACCTCGGCGGTCACACCCGCAGCGGCATCAGATGACAGCCGTTCTATTCATGACGTGATCACGTCCACATCTCCGGCCACCACGCGAGGCACCGTCGGTGCACTGACCACCACCGGACGGGTGGTTTCCCTCGACGTCGTCGACCTCCCCTCGATTCCCCCTGTTGCACATATCCCGTCTCTCGCCTCCGGTGCACCCCTGGGTGCCTTCGTTGATCTGGAGCCTCACGAGCGTGTCGTAGGTCTCGCTCCGGTGGACGGCACCGCAACAGTGGCGCTCGGCACCCGGGGCGGCGTTGTCAAACGAGTGACCGTGCCCGCACCGTCGGCGCGTACGCGATCGGCATCGTTCATTGCCCTGGATGACGGCGATCTCGTGGTGGGAGCCACCCTCACCCCCGAGGCGATGGCGGAGAACGCTCGCCTGGCATTCGTGACATCCGAGGGCAACGTGCTGACCTTTCCTGCAGCCTCGGTCCGAGTGCAAGGTGCCGGCGCCTCTGGGATGGCGGGCATCTCGATGCCGAGCGATGCACGAGCCGTCTTCTTCGGCGCCGTTGCTGGCGCCGGTGACGCCGGACATGAAGCCATGGTGGTGACGCTGGCGAGATCGTCAAGCGCACTCCCGGGGACTGAACTCGGGTCCGTCAAGATCAGTCCCTTGTCGGTTTTTCCCGATAAGGGTCGAGCAACGAAAGGAGTGCGCTGTCACAAACTTCGGACGAGTGAGGACGAGATCGCCCTTGCGTGGGTGGGGCTCGGTCCTGTTCGAGGGGCCACCGCGGCTGGAAAGCCCGTGACGCTGCCCGCACCTACCGACAAACGAGACGCTACCGGTACTCCCCCGAGCGCCCCCGTCGCTGCGTTTGGCGGAACCATAGGTTCATGACCTCCACCGACGCACCGTGCTCTCAGCGCTCTGTCGACACCCACGAGCCCCTCGCTGGATCGGCTCCGTCGGCGACTGCGTGGATCGTCATCGAGCATCTCGGGCCGTGGGGTCGGGACGCACTCGAGGACTCGGGGCTCAACAGCGATTGCGTCGAGCACCTGCGCACGGCTCTCGACACGCACGGAGTGCGCACCATCCTGGCTCGGCCCAGTGGCGCGCGACGCGATAGCGCCCACAACGAACGGGGCGGTCCCGTGCCGTCGCGCCACGTGTGGGTGGCCGCCTGTGGCCCGTCGGGAGGCATCGGCCGGCACGGCCAGATGACGGACTTGTCCACGCTGCTGGAGTGGGACCTGGAAGCTCTCGGACAGGGTGTCCTACCGGTCTTCGGGGTGGCGATGGAAGAAGCCTGGGAGTTCGTCTGTACGCATGGCAAACGGGACGTGTGTTGTGCGACGTCGGGCCGTGGGTATGCCCTCGCCCGACAAGCGGCCGCCCCCGATGCTCACGTGTGGGAATGCAGCCACTTGGGAGGACATCGGTTCGCCCCGACCTGTCTGTTTCTTCCCTCCGGGCGGCTCTACGGTCGTCTCGACGCTGCTGGGTTCTACCCAGCCGGCAGCGAACCGTCCGCAGACTTCCTGCGGGGCGCGAGCTACCTCAGCCCCGCTGCCCAAGCCGCCGATCAGGCGTTGCGCTCCGCCCTCGCGATGCCCGCCAACGCCCGCACGTACCTTCGTGTCGGTCCCGATGGGGCCTCAGAACATTCCACAACAGTGAACGTGGAAACCGCCGATAACGGCACCTGGCACGTAAGGTGCACGGACAACACGATCGAAGCTCCCGCGTCCTGCGGTGCCCCGCCCACCATGCGTAGCGTGTGGCAGGCTGCGATAGCCGGTGCCCCCTCCGAAAAGCACCCCGACACCCCTTAGGCGGACCCGTGGCTGTTGAGTCGAACGCAACCGAGCTTCGCACCCTTCCCGATGTCACCCTCCCGAATCTCAACGGCGAGCCCACGTCGGTCNNTGCNCTCGCCCAGGGCCGNCCGTGCGTTGTCGTCTTCGCGTGCAACCACTGCCCGTACGTCCAATCGGTGGAAAGAGAATTGGGAGCAATTGCCGATGCACATCCCGACGTCGCCTGGGTAGCCATTTGCAGCAACGACGTCGAAACGCATCCCGATGATGACGTTCCTGGACTGCGCGATCAGGCAACGCGTGCGGGGTGGCACTTCGATTATCTAGTGGATATCAGCCAAGATGTCGCGCGCACCTTCGGCGCTGTCTGCACGCCGGATTTTTTCGTTTTCGATGCCGCGGGGAATCTCACCTACCGAGGTGCCATGGATGACGCGCGCCCGAGACAACCACAACCGGTGGATGGTGCTCACCTACTGTCGGCCGTCGAGGCGGCACGCTCGGGTCAGTCGTACACCGGTGGCAAGCCGTCGATGGGCTGCGGCATCAAGTGGCGTGAGCAGTAGCCGAGATCGCGAGCAACTCCGCCGTAGAGGAGACTGTCTCCCGGGGCCGGCCCTGTGCGGCGCCGTGCTCCTTTTCCTTCGCGTCGATAGCCCGCCACCCCGCGATATCCACCGGCACGATGCCTCGATCGGCAAGTGAATCGACCACAGCCGATCCGTCCGCGGGCGTGAGCAGCCCCGCCTCACGATCTGCCAGCACCGAAGCGACGGTTCCCACCGCGCACTTCTTGTTGGTACCGATGATCCCCGTCGGTCCCCGCTTGATCCACCCAGCGACGTACACACCGATAAGAGCTGTATCCCCGTCCATCACTCGGCCATCGACGTTGGGAATCACATTGTTGTCGGAGTCGAAAGGGACATCGGGCATCGGTTCACCGCGGTAGCCCACACTCCGGACCACCAGATCCACGTCAAGGTCCTCGAATTCGCCGGTTCCTTCTAATCGCCCTTCAGAGGTCAGGTGTGTCCGTTCGAGCGTCAGTCGCTCGGCACGGTCACTTCCGTCGATACTGACCGGACGGGAGAAGAAACGCATGTCGATCGAACGCTCGGCGTCCTGTCGAGCCGGTCGCTCAATCCATTCCCGGAGAACACCGACATTTCTTGAGGCAACCTTGTTCTCCGCCAGCTGCCCTTCGCTCCACTCGTCGAGATCAAGATCGGCGCCTCGAACCTCCACGGATGCTTCGGCCAGCTCACCAAGCTCCTTCAACTCCTTGGTCGTGAAAGACGCCTGGACGGGACCACGCCGCCCCACCAGAACGACTCGACGAACGGGCGCATCGCGGAGGGTGTCGAGGACGTGCCGTGGCATGTCGGTCTGCGCGAGTTCATCTTCGGACTTACTCAACACCCGCACAACATCCACGGCGACGTTGCCGACACCGATGACGGCAACAGATGACACGTTGGGCAACTGGGCATCAAAGTCGGGGCCCGAATAATCGGGGTAGCCCGTATACCAGGCGACGAAATCGGTCGCCGCGACGCTTCCGGCGAGGTCTTCGCCCTCGATCCCCAGACGCCGATCCGAGGATGCACCGTAGGTCAGAATCACCGCCTCGTAACCTGACCGCAATTCCTCGATCGAGATGTCGCGACCGACCTCGACATTCCCGAAGAAGCGAATCCCGGGCTTATCCCAGACCTGATCGAGCGTGTCGCGCACCGAACGGATGCTGACGTGGTCGGGGGCAACGCCGTACCGGACCAGCCCGAACGGCACAGGCAACTTGTCGAAGACGTCAACCTCAAGACCCTGCTGTAGCAGGGCGTCTGCCGCATACATCCCGGAGGGACCTGACCCCACGACGGCGACTTTCGATGTCACGCATCCACCGTAGTCAACGTTCCCTCGTGTACGTCGTAGATCGCTCCCGCCACGACCACCCCTTCCGGCACGAACGGGAATGTTCTGATCCGTGTGACATCCGACGTCAGCGCTAGGCGTTGATCCGACACCGGGCGGATCTCGAGCGAACGGGAATCAATCCCCGAAGCGTCGAATATCGCCTCGTGTACGGCCGCTTCGTCTCCACTGGCCATCCGGCAATCCGTGTGCGGCATCACGAGAATTCGATTCACGCCCAGAAGGCTGGTCGCAAGGACAAGCGCCCGAAGCACGTCCTCGGTGACGCGGGCACCCGGGTTTCGCAAAATCTTGGCATCCCCGACCCGCATTCCGACCACGGCCAGAGGATCGATCCGTGCGTCCATACACGTGACGATGGCCAAACCCTTGGCTGCAGGTCCCGTTGCATTCGGGGTGTCGAACGTAGAGGCAAAGGCGCGGTTCGCCTCGAGGACGTCCCAAAACTCAGCGCTGGGGAACGACCGCTGCATCGGGTCGAGCATGGACGCTTCCTCCTTTCACACGGGCCCGAACGCGGGTCCGCATCAACTCGCGACATTCTGGCAGGGCATCGAGTAATCCCGGTGACGGGCTTAGGTATCGATTCGCGTTCGATCCAGTTCCCGCGCTCCCGCGATGATGAAGTCTTTGCGCGGTGCTACGTGCTCCCCCATCAACAGATCGAAGACCCCAGCCGATTCGGTCCCGTCGCCCACCGTCATGCGCCGCAGCGTGCGCTTCGCTGGATCCATCGTGGTCTCGCGCAATTGCCCGGCATCCATCTCACCAAGTCCCTTGTACCGCTGCACGGGCTCCTTTACGCGCTTGCCTTTGGATGTGGCCGTCTTGACGATGGATTGCATCTCCTTGTCGGAGTACGAATACACCACCTCGCTTCCCTTCCCACCTTTTCCGAGGATTTCGATCCTATGGAGCGGCGGTACGGCCGCGAAAACCCTGCCGTCCTCGAGAAGGCCCGGCAGGTATCGATGGATGAGCGTGAGCAGCAGGCAACGAATGTGTGCTCCATCGACGTCGGCATCCGACATCAAGATGATCTTGTCGTAGCGAACGCTGTGGAGGTCGAAACTTCGACCCGATCCACCACCGATCACTTGAATGATGGCTGCGCATTCAGCGTTCTTCAACATGTCCGCAAGCGAAGCCTTCTGCACATTCAGGATCTTGCCTCGAATGGGCAACAGGGCCTGAAAGTCTGCATCTCGTGCACTTTTCGCCGTGCCTAGTGCGCTATCGCCCTCGACGATGAAGAGTTCGGTCCCTTCGGCCTCGCTGCGTCGGCAATCGACAAGCTTGGCCGGCAAAGTGGAGGTTTCCAGTGCCGATTTACGACGCTGAGTGTCCCGATGTGCGCGCGCGGCAACCCGGGTCCGCATAGCTGCGGCAGCCTTGTCGAGCACCGCACGTGCGGCAGCCTTCTCACCTCGGGGGGGCTTGGTGAACCACTGCCCCAACTCCTTGGTGACCACGTTGCCCACGATCCTGCTCACCGCGGGCGTCCCGAGAACCTCTTTCGTCTGGCCCTCGAATTGCGGCTCAGCGAGCCGGACGGTGACAACGGCTGTCAGCCCCTCGATGACGTCGTCCTTTGTAACCGAAGCTTCTGACGACTTTAGAATGCGGGCCTTCTTTAACTGATCGTTCACGACCTTGACAAGCGCTCGTTCGAAACCGGCGACGTGCGTGCCTCCCTGAGAGGTAGCGATCACGTTGACGAAACTCTTGGTGGTGGCGTCGTATCCCTCATCCCACTGCAGGGCAATATCCACGCCTAGTTCGCGTTCAACATCCCGGGACGTCATGTGACCTTTGCCATCGAGAACGGGCACCGTCTCGTGGAAGTTCCCACTGCCCCGCAATCGGATCACCGAGCACACGCTCGCTCCCTCGGCGAGGTACTCGACGTATTCGGTTATGCCGCCCTTGTGCACCAGCGTCTCTTCCCAGATATCCCCTTCGTCCCGTTCGTCGCGCAGCGTGATCGACAGTCCAGGAACCAGGAAACTGCTTTGCACCGCCCGCTCTCTGAGTGTGACCCTGTCGTAGTCGGCATCCTTGGTGAACACTTGCGGATCGGCCCACCACCGCACCCGAGTGCCCGTTCTCGTCCGCGGCGCCTTACCCACCACGTTCAAACCCTTGGCTCGTTGGAATTCCGCGTCCGGCCAAGTGCCCTCGAACACTCCCGGGACACCGCGACGAAAGGACATTCCATGGGTCTTTCCTGACCGGTCCACCTCGACGTCGAGCCGGGAACTCAGGGCGTTAACAACCGATGCACCCACACCGTGCAAGCCGCCGGACGCCGTATACGACCCGCCACCAAATTTGCCTCCGGCGTGCAACTTGGTCATCACAAGCTCCACGCCGGACAACTTGGTCTTCGGCTCCTTATCGACCGGGATACCTCGTCCGTTGTCACTGACAAGGACCGACCCGCCGGCCTCCAAGACCACCTCAATCTTGGTGCAATGCCCCGCCAGCGCCTCGTCCACGGAGTTGTCGAAAATCTCCCACAAGCAGTGCATCAGCCCGCGGCCATCGTTACTGCCGATGTACATGCCGGGCCGCTTGCGAACCGCGTCGAGTCCCTCGAGAACGGCCAGATCCCGGGCCGAATAGGCCCCCGTGGTCTTCTTCGCTGCCATTTCCTGAACGCTATCGCCCTCGGACGGGACTTCTCCGGATCGGCTCGCTGCCGATCTGAACCTGTTCAGCTGCTCGTGCGGGGTTGTCGTGACCCACACCGACACGTTTCGCCACCGGCGAATTCACCGTTTGGAACACGGCGAAATGGGGAATACCGTGTAAGACTGAGGTACTAACGGTGCACGGCCAGCAGTATCGCGACCAGGAGGTGCCATGACTACGACGCTTACGGCCCCAACACTCAGCGCAGAGGAACGCTGTGATCGATGTGGTGCTCAAGCGTATGTTCGCGTCTTGCTGCCCGGCGGAGCCGACCTGCAGTTCTGCGGTCACCACTGGAGTCGCCACGAGGAGGCTCTGCGGCCCCAGGCCGAGGAGATCATCGACGAGACACACCGGCTTGACGCGGGTGTGTCGGCGGATGGAACCGACGCACCGCAGGACTGAATCACGGATTACCGCGAGGTACTAGTCGAGGTAGTCGCGGAGCACCTGTGAACGTGATGGGTGGCGAAGTTTCGACATCGTCTTTGATTCGATCTGCCGGATCCGCTCCCGAGTGACCCCGTAGACCTTGCCAATCTCATCCAGCGTCTTGGGCTGGCCGTCCGTGAGCCCGAAGCGCATCCGGACCACGCCGGCTTCTCGATCGGAGAGCGTCTCGAGGACCGACTCGAGTTGCTCCTGCAGCAGCGTGAACGACACGGCATCGCTGGGAACGATCGCCTCCGAATCCTCGATGAGGTCTCCGAACTCGCTGTCTCCCTCTTCTCCCAACGGGGTGTGCAGCGAAATCGGTTCGCGTCCATACTTCTGCACCTCGACGACCTTCTCCGGGGTCATATCCAGTTCCCGGGCCAATTCTTCGGGCGTGGGTTCGCGGCCAAGATCCTGCAGCATTTGCCGCTGCACCCGCGCTAGCTTGTTGATGACCTCCACCATGTGAACAGGGATTCGGATCGTCCTGGCCTGATCCGCCATCGCACGGGTGATCGCCTGTCGGATCCACCACGTTGCATATGTCGAGAACTTGTAACCCTTCGTATAGTCGAACTTCTCAACCGCCCTAATCAGACCCAGGTTGCCCTCCTGAATGAGATCCAGGAACAACATGCCGCGNCCNGTGTAGCGCTTNGCNAGNGACACCACCAGGCGAAGGTTCGCCTCCAGTAGGTGATTCTTGGCTCGGCGACCATCGGTAGCGATCCACTCATAGTCCAGGCGCATCTTCTTAGCGATCTTCTGCGTCTCGCCAAGCTTTTCCTCAGCGAAGAGACCCGCTTCGATGCGCTTGGCCAACTCCACCTCTTGCTCGGCGTTCAACAAGGCGACCTTGCCGATTTGCTTCAGGTAGTCCTTCACCGGGTCGGCCGTAGCGCCCGCGACCGTCACGGTCTGGACGGGCTCATCGGTATCGTCCACATCCGACAGGACGAACTCAGCGCCGTCTGGGTTATCCGACCCCTCCTCCTTGCTCTCCTCGGACTTCACTTCAGCGAGGTCCACCTCAAGATCGGCCTCAAGTTCAGCTTCCAGCCTCGCGGCCTTCTTCAAATCCGGCTCTTCGCCCGACTCGACTTCCACCACCTCGCCGTCGAGTTCGACCACCTCCACGGTCTGATCGTCGCCCGAGGACCTTTTCGCCGCAGTCTTTTTCGCGGGAGCCTTCTTGACGGCTGCCTTTTTCGCCGCCGTCTTCTTCGCGGGCGTCTTCTTCGCGGGCGTCTTCTTCGCGGGCGTCTTCTTCGCGGGCGCCTTCTTCGCGGGCGCCTTCTTCGCGGGCGCCTTCTTCGCGGGCGCCTTCTTCGCGGGCGCCTTCTTCGCGGGCGCCTTC
>FUFK010037728.1_pt1 | contig 148674 bp, 142 predicted proteins | sample 1021851 | NCBI WGS metagenome assembly FUFK01 (sample SAMEA51879418, study PRJEB19060) | metagenome | reverse complement strand
CAAATTTTTAAATTTCTTGATGAGAATGATAAATATTCGGTTGAATTAAAGTTAAGACACTTTGAATATAACTTGATAAGTGAACTTGGATACGGATTTAATATTGATCGAGATATCGAAGGAGAGGTCATTGATAGTAAATCATATTATTCTTTTAATCCTCAATCAGGCTTTATAAAAGGCAAAATGGGGCAAAAAATTTTAGGATTACATTTAATTAATTTTCTAAATAATAACTTTTCTGATTCAGAAACTAGATTTTCTTTAAAAATGATAATGAGAGCAGCCATCGAAAATGTTCTTGAAAAACCGATTTCTTCAAGAGAGGTTTTTAAATGAAAAAGTTTTTAATTTTCTTAAGTGTCTTGTTTATAAATAGCTGCACTAGAGAATATGATCAAATTATAGATTTTTCTTTGGATAAAGAAGTTGTGGATATTCCTTTGAATCAGGATAGAAATCTGTATTTTGGAGATTTGCATGTGCATACCAAATACTCTTTTGACGCTTATCTCTTAGGCACTAATGTCACACCAGATATGAGTTATAGATTTGCAAAAGGGGAAACTATTTCCAATGGAGTTAGAGATATGACTTTAGCTGAACCCTTGGATTTTTACGCTGTAACTGATCATGCCATTCTTTTGGGAATGGCTAATCTATGGGCTGATCCAACTTCAGATGTTGGAAGGCATCCAAAGGCCAAGCCTTATCACAATCTAAACAGACCAGAAAATTTAAGTCGCGAATCAGCATTTGATAGATTTTTGTTATTTAACGATATCCGAGGAGATTCAGGGGGATTTCCTCGAGAACGAGGAAGTATTTTAGATGTCGTTAGAGCTTTTTTCGCTCAAAATTTTATCTTTGCTTCTGCTGCTTATGATCATGAAGAGCACTTATCTGCTTGGAAAAAAATTATGGAGGCAGCTGAGGAGCATAATGATCCAGGAAAATTTACTACTTTTAATGCTTATGAATGGACAGTAAGAAACCAAGAGCCAGAAAGTGCTTCTTATCATCGTAATGTAATTTTTAAATCTTCAAAAGCACCTAAAAGACCTTTCTCTTCTTTTGATTCAAATAATCCAGAACAACTTTGGAGCTGGATGGATGGACTTCGATCAAACGGATTAGATAGTTTGGCTATTCCTCATAATTCGAACGGTTCAAATGGCCAAGTATTTAAAAAATATAAATTTGATGGTAGTCCAATAGATAAAGAATATTCCGTACAAAGAATGAGAAACGAGCCAATAGTTGAAATTACTCAAATTAAAGGAACTTCTGAAACGCATCCTCGATTATCCCCAAATGATAAATGGGCAAATTTTGAAATTGTAAATTCTAGAAAAGGTAAACGAACAGCTTATTCTGAGCCAGATGGAAGTTATGTTAGGCAAGGTTTACAAAAAGGACTTGCATTAAAACATGAGGAAAGAGGCAATCCTTTTAAAATTGGATTTATCGGGTCTACGGATACTCACAACGGAGCTTATATTTTTGATGAATCTGACAATGTTGGTACTGCAGCTATTCTTACATCACCTGAAGTAAGAGGATCTATTCCTATTCCAAATGAAACTTTAACAGAAGATATTAAAAACTCAGTCTTTATTGCAGAAGAGGATCAGGGTTTTTATAGCGGCGGAGAAACAATTTCTAATTCTGTTGGAGGACTTGCTGCAGTTTGGGCAAAAGCAAATACTAGAGATTCTATTTTTGAAGCTTTATCTAATAAAGAGACTTATGCTACCTCAGGAACAAGAATAAGGTTAAGATTCTTTGCCGGTGAAAACTTAACTAATCTAGATTTTAACGATGAAGAATTTATTTCAAAAATGTATGAAAACGGTGTTCCTATGGGAAGTGATTTAATTTTATCTGACACAAAAAAGCCTTCCTTTATCATTTGGGCTCAGAAGGATAAAAATAGTGCGCCATTACAAAGGATTCAAATCATAAAGGGTTTTTATAGCGAAAAGGATAGAGAAACCAAAGAGCATTTAATAGACGTAGTTTGTTCTGATGGATTAAAGCCAGACCCTAATTCAAAATTATGTGCATCGAATAATGCGATGGTAAATATAGAGACTTGTGAATTTTCTAAAAATAAAGGCGCAAGCGAGCTTAAAACAACTTGGGTTGATGAAGAATACGATCCTAACATTGAAACTTTTTATTATGTAAGAGTTTTAGAAAATCCAACTTGTCGTTGGTCAACATGGGACGCTATAAAAAATAATTATGAACCAAGGCAGGGAATTGATGAAATAATACAAGAGAGAGCATGGTCTTCACCAATCTGGGTGAACTCAAACTAGTTATGAAAATAAATTCTGGAATAGATTTAGTTGAGGTTGAACGTCTAAGAGTCACTTATAAAAATTTTGGCGATAGATTTTTAACAAGGATTTATGATCCTCTTGAAATAGAGCAATTTAACAAAAAGTCAAAAAGAGCTAAGCCAAATTTTCTTGCTAAGAATTTCGCTGCAAAAGAAGCAGTATCGAAAGTTCTTGGAGTTGGATTTAGTCAAGGAGTCAGACCCAAAGACATTGTTGTTCTCAGAAGATATGGACCTCCAAAAGTTAAGCTAAAAGGTAAAGCAAAAGAACTTGCTGGCAAAAAAGGAATTGATAATATTTCTTTAAGCTTAAGCGATACCGATAATTTAGCAGTCGCGGTCGCACAGGCGATCATAAGTTAGGAAACAAAATTATGAAAATAATTCTTTTAGGTCCTCCAGGAGCGGGCAAGGGTACTCAGGCTGAAATCATATGTAAAAATTTTTCTATCCCCCATATCTCCACTGGAGATATGTTGAGAGAAGCCATAGCCAATGAAACAGCTACTGGAAAAATAGCTAAAGAAATTATGGATGCCGGAAATCTTGTTCCAGATGACGTAATTGTTAGTATGGTAAAAGAGAGAATAAAAAAAGAAGANTGCAGAAACGGCTTCTTATTTGATGGCTTTCCAAGAACCATTCCTCAAGCTGATGCCTTGGAAAAGCAGGAAATATTTGTAAATGTTGTTTTAGAGCTCACACTTAAAGACGAGTTGATTATAAATAGAATGTCCGGAAGAAGAGTTCATCAACCTTCAGGAAGAAGTTATCACTTAGAATTTAATCCACCAGAAAAAGACGGAGTGGACGATGTCACGGGTGAGCCATTGATCCAGAGAGATGACGACAAGCCTGAGACAGTAAAAAACAGATTAGAAGTTTATTGGGAGCAAACTAACCCTTTGATTGTTTATTATAGATCGAAGTCTGTTCAAACAGATTTAAAATATATTGAGATCGATGGTTCAAAGTCCATGGAAAAAGTAAGCTCCCAAATACAAGCTGCATTGGAGGATTGAATTCTTGCCAAATATTTTATCGATAGAAACTTCTAGCGCTTGTTGCTCTGTTTGTATAAAAACAGACCAATTAGAAACACAACTTTATGAAAATGTTGCTCCAAACACGCATGGAGAAATCATTTTTGAATTTATTGAGATGGCTTTGAAAGAAAGCGAGATCAATAAAGAAGACTTAGATTACATTGCTTTTGGCAGTGGACCGGGATCATTTACTGGTTTAAGAGTAGGATGTTCGGTCGTGCAAGGCCTTGGCTATGGTTTGAAAGTGCCTGTCATACCAATTTCGAGTTTGAGAATTACTGCACAACAAGCTATTGAAAAATTTAATTCAAAAAAAATTGTTGTCATAAACGATGCACACATGGAAGAGCTTTATGTTGGAGAATATAAATGTTCAAAAAACATTGCAGTAAATTTGAAACCTGACTATTTCATCCATAAAGACCGAATCAACGAATTAATTAATTCTTTTCCGGAGGATTTTATTTTTATTGGCAATGCTATCAACCTTATTGAAAAGAATTTACAAAAAAAAATAATTAATAACTTCACTCCAAAGGCTAATTTTTGTTTCAAAATAGCTGATTATTTAATTCTTAATAAAAAATTTATTCCTGCTGAAGAAGTAACAATCAATTATATTTCTGGTGAAAATCAATGGAAAAGAGCTTGAAATGGATTTAATCCAACTTACAGTTTTATCTCTTATACAAGGACTTACAGAATTCTTGCCCATTTCTAGTTCTGCTCACTTAATATTAGCTTCTAGTTACATGCATTGGCCTGATCAGGGAATTACAATAGATATCTTTGCGCACTTCGGTACTTTATTAGCTGTAATTCTTTATTTTCGTGAGGACCTAATAAAAGTTATAAAAACTTTTAATTTATTTGAAGAAAATAACTTAGGCTTAAATTTACTTCTCGCAACCATGCCAATCGCAATTATAGGTTTCATTTTTAAAGATTTTATCGAGTTGAACTTAAGGTCAGAAGAGATTATTTTTTGGAGCACCCTTATTTTTGGAATTGCTCTAATTTTTAGTTATAAATTTTCTGGCAATACAAAAAATGCTTTTCAAATTTCTTTAAAGGACTCGTTATTTATTGGCAGCTCTCAGATTTTTGCCTTGATTCCTGGAACATCACGATCAGCGGTAACTATGCTTGCCGCTCTCGCTTTAGGATATGGTAAGTCCGATGCAGCAAGATTTAGTTTTTTGCTCGCTGTACCAACTTTATCTATTGTATTCTTAGGAGAATTAGTTGACTTAAGCCATGCAACTTATGAAGTTAATTATTTTGAACTCGGCTATGTTGCTACTCTGTCTTTTATTAGTGCGATAAGTTGCATACATTTTTTTTTAAAATTTATTGAAAAAATAGGCTTTGTTCCTTTTGGGATTTACAGGCTTTTTCTTGCTGGCTTTATTCTAATTTTTTAAAGATGAATCATCCTTATGTTTCATACTTCAAAATTGAAGAAAAAAAACTTGCTCAACAATTTGCAGATAGACATGAGCTAACTCTCGCTTCTCCAAGGCAAATTAGAATAAAAAAGGGTCTCAAACTCGTAATCTGGATTACTAAAGATCAAATTTTTCTTCAAGACCTGGGCGATAAAAATTCAAAACCCTTTATTTTAGATTTTAAGTTATTAGATAAAGAAAAGAGCGACAGAGGTTTAATAAAAAAGTGCTTCTCTAAATTTGATAAGTCAAGCAAGGTTTTTGATTTAACTGCTGGGTTTTGTCAAGATGCGTATTGCATTGCTAATCTAGGATTTGAAGTAACAGCATATGAAAAAGAATCGTGGTTATTTGAGTTCACTAAAAACTGTTTAAATTTTTCAAAAAAAGAAAATCTAAAATTATTTAATTTAAATTCTTTAGAAGTTTTAAACACATTCACACAAAAAGACATTCTATTCATTGACCCAATGTTTGAAGTCAATAGTAAATCTCTAGCAAAAAAAGAAATTCAATTTTTGAGAAAGTGCATTCCAAGCTCTTTAGAAAAGGAAATTATTGATGCCTCGATAAAATCTTCAGCAGGTTTAATAGTTATTAAAAGACACAAATTAAGCAACACCAGAAATTNAACTAAACCATCATATGTGATAAAGGGAAAGGTTATTTCTCTAGAAGTTTTCGATAGAAGAGGGCTCTAAATCCACCTTCTAACTTTTGAGGAGTAAGTTTCCCAATCTTCAGAAAATAATTCTTTAAGTTTTTTTTCTTCGTGGGAGATCCAAGTAAAATTAATGATTACTCCGAAAACAAAGGAAATAATAATCGCTGACAAAGACGACATTAAAAAAGCTACTCCAACTAAAAAAGTTAGCATGCCCAAATAGATTGGATTTCTTGAAAACCTAAAAGGACCAGAGGAAATGAGCACCTCTGGTGTTCCGTCAGGAATAAAAGTTGTTTTCATTTTTCTCATAAATCTAAAGCTAACAAAAACTAAAGAAATTCCTGAAATAACAAGAATTAAACCTAATAAAGAGCTTAGATCAATTGATATAGGGAAAGAAAATAAAAGAACTATCTGCAACACAAAGCTTGCTAATAAGATGATTGGTGGGAAAGTAATTTTCATTAATTAAATATATCAAATAAATTATTCTAAGTTGAACAGTTCTTCTCGCCATTCAGGAGTTATGAAAGTCTTAAAATCTTCTTCAATTCTTTTAGTGATTTCGAGAGGATAAACAAATCCTTTTTCATCTTTTTTTACAAATTTTGCTTCAATTAGATGATTTATGAATAAATCGAATGTCCATTTTTCCGAAAACTCTGGCATTAACCAGCTATGCCTTGCTTCAAGATTTTTTGAAATCTTACGACATTTTATTTCTAATTCATTAATAGAAATATGCGAGTTTTCATTGCGCCATAGTTGCAACATTAAAATGTAAAATCTATCTATGCTCCTTTGTGCAATTCTTCCGAGCGCTTGACATTCAATAAATTGTTCTGAATTTACATCGGGCCTTTTAATTTCGTTATCTTCAATATTTAATAAATTATTATCAATGAGTTTTTCGATAGATTTTTCAATCTGAGTTTCAACCTCATCTAGATTCCAAGGAAGAAAATATTCTTCTGCAAAAAATGGATAAAGAGTCTTAGTTAAGTCAAAAATTTCACTTTTTTTAATCGATTCCCTAAATTGAAACATTCCACAAATCATAGAATCTAAGATCAATAAGTGAGAAATATTATTCTTATAAAAACTCAGCATCGCCGCTTGTTGAAAATTAAGTTTAATTTTCTTTGATTTTGATAGCTTATTTATCAATTGAAGCTTTTCGACTTTTTGTACAATTTCTTCCGAATCATATTCAGGAATACTTATCTTCTCAGAATAATCTGATAACTTAATTAAGTTTGTATAAAGAGATATTCTTGCTTTTAGTTTTTCTTTTGAAAGACTAAATTTATTGGCGTTTAAAATTGCAGAAGCAAATAAAGCACTTGGAGTTACTACAGTAGCTTTATTTATGTTTTTCATTATTTGCTTCCCTAAAAGAGGGGTAAGATCATATAGCCATTTTTGATTAGGAGAGTTATCTAGTTCTTCGGAAATAATATTGTCAGTCCAATTTTCAAAGTTAGTATCTAAGAATTCTTTGAGATCTATTGGCTCTCCTATTTGCAGATATGCATTGCCCAAGTATCCTCTAAAGTCTCTCGCTACTCTAAAAATAGATCGCAAGCTTTCTTTTTTTTTGGCGTCACCCATCACTTCTTTATGATATGAGTTTCCTTCTAAAACTTTTTCATAGTTCATAGAGATAGGAACAAACTTAACAGGTTTTTCATCCATATCCTGAAAAGCCCTAATTAACATCGAAATGATACCTGGCCTCGGCGGAAGTAATCTTCCTGATCTTGATCTGCCTCCTTCCGGAAAAAACTCGATTGAACTTCCTCTCTGCAATAATTTTCTCAAATGCTCATAAAATACTCTAGAGTACAATTTATTATCACCAAAAGACCTCCTCATAAAAAAAGCTCCACCATTTCTCAGAATTGGACCAATAATAGGTAAATTGAGGTTTTTACCAGCTACTATTTGAGGCATCATTAAATTGTTTAGATAAAGTTGATGCGACAAGGCTAAATAGTCAATATGACTTCTATGTGAGGGAGCATAAATAATTGTATTTTCGGCTGCTAATTTCTTTATCTGATCTAATCCAATTGAAAACAAACCTTCGTATCGAGAGTTCCAAAACCAATTTAAAACTTTGTCATAAAGGTAAATTACAGGATAAGAAAAATTTGAACAGATTTCTAATGCATATTTTTCAGCAGTTTTTTTTAATCTATCTCTCTTTTTTTGGTTTTCTCCAGCCTCCAAATCAATTATTTTTTTAACTGATCTAGATTGAATTATTGCGTGAATAAGAGTTCTCCTACTTGAAATATCAATTCCTAGTTTAGCTTGTCGATGTTTTCTAAATCTGGCTCTTAAAAGTCTTTCGGTCTTAAGGACTAACTGAGATGGCTCTGCATTTTTTTTTAAAAATATTTCTTTTGTCTCTAAAGGCTTATGAAAATAAACAATAGCTTGTCTCCCATTAAAAATAGCTCTCAATAAATTCTTTACACTTGAAGCACCTTCCCAAGAATCTCTAAAAAAAAGCCTAACCCAATGATCTTCTCTGTCAGGCGCCTTACCCCAATAAACATCGACGGGAATAACAATTCGGTCTGCCGTTTTTTCTGGAGAATGAGCAAGTTCGTTTAATTCTCTAGGATGCCTTCTTCTTGGGCGTTGCCAAGGAAACAACCTTCGAGCGCCCTTGAGTTGGAAAAAATTTTTCTTAATTCTAGATGGGAAGATATAAGAATTTTTCTTTGCACATTTTTTAAGCGCAGTGAGGTCATAACTAGATTCTGAAGACAGAACATACATAACCTTCCCTTTTTGCAGTAATTTTTCAGTTTCTTCTATTTCAAAATTTGCATCTGGGCTAATAAGAAAGTCAAGCATATTTAAGTTTTGTTTTAGTTAAAGTGATAGAATTTCTCAAAATTTGACGTATTTAACCACTAAAATTAAAGTGTAATTTAATTTTACAACTAATTATGCCGAAGTGGCGGAATTGGTAGACGCGCTCGATTCAAAATCGAGTGCCCAAAAGGCGTGAGAGTTCGAGTCTCTCCTTCGGTACCAGAGGAACTATTATGATTGAAACTGAAATATTAACTGCTCAAACATCAAGTTTTTTAGGGCCACAATTTATTCTATTGTTAGGGTTCATTGCTGTAATGTATTTTTTAATCATCAGGCCTCAAAATAAAAGAATTAAAGCTCAAAAAGAAATGATAGATAATTTAGCTGTTGGAGATGAGATTATTTCATCAGGTGGTTTAGTCTGCACAATTTCAAAGATATCAGACGATTTTTTGACAGTCAGAGCAAACGATACTCTATTCACAATTAAAAGAGATGCTGTCAGCAGTATTTTGCCTAAAGGAACAATTAACTCTATATAGATAGTAACGTGCTGCGTTTTCAGTTATGGAAAATCTTTCTAGTATTCAGCGTTTTGTCGCTTGGCGTTATTTATTCGCTGCCTAATATTTTTCCTCCAGATCCAGCAGTTCAAATAACTTTTAATAGTTCGGGTGGCAGTTTTAATGACAGAGTTGTAGAAAATATTAGATCAAATGCTGAAAAGAAGAATATAAATTTTTTATCAGTTGAAAATGATGAAAATTCAATTTTGTTTAGGACAAATAATTATGCTGATCAAATTTCTTTAAAACAACATTTTGAGGAAAGCTTAGATAATAATTTTGTAATTGCATTAAATCTTGCACCAAATACACCCGAGTGGCTTAAAAGTCTTAACGCTTTTCCTATGAAGTTAGGTCTAGATTTGAGAGGAGGAGTCCATTTTTTATTGGAAGCCGACACCGATCTCCTTGTAGAGGCTAAATTAGAGTCATCAATAAGTAATTTGAAGAGAATTTTAAAAGACATATCCTTAAAGCCAGCTGCTTTAGAAATAGAAGATACCAGTATTTTAATTTCCTTGAATACCCAACAAGATGCGGATCTTTTCACTGAAGCCTTTCAAAGACTAAATGGCTTTGAATTAGAGCCTCTAAATTCTTCAGATTATAGACTGAGATTAACCAATGAAGAGCTTGAACAAATGATTGACTATGCTGTTCTCCAAAATCTTAATACTTTGAGAAACAGAGTAAATGAATTAGGAATATCAGAACCAGTAGTGCAAAGACAAGGCGCTAAGAGAATATCTATTCAGCTTCCTGGTGTGCAAGATACAGCTGAAGCAAAAAAAATCATTGGCAAGACAGCAAATTTGGAATTTAGATTGGAGGCAGAAAATAGAACTTCCTTGGCTTCAAGAGTTGAAAGATTTCCTTTCAATGGAAGAGAAGTAAATTTAGAAAAAAAATTAATAATTTCAGGAGATCAAGTTTCAGATGCAAGTGTTGGTTACGATGAAAATGGATTTCCTCAAGTTAATATAAGCCTGGATTCTGAGGGCGGTGCAAAAATGCACAGGTCTACAAGAAATAATGTTGGAACTAAAATGGCTGTCCTTTTTGTAGAAAGAAAATCTAAAACAGAATTGATTGACGGGATTCCAGAAGTAATAAATTTTTTTGAAAAAAGAATCATTAGTTTAGCTACTATTCAGTCAGCACTAGCAAGTCAATTTAGAATAACTGGCTTGGATTCTCCAGAGGAGGCTTCAGAATTAGCTTTGCTTTTACGAGCAGGTGCATTAGCGGCTCCTATGGATTTTGTTGAAGAAGGAACTATAGGACCATCCTTAGGTGCAGATAATATTAAATTAGGCATACAGTCTTTATTGTTAGGGCTGGGCCTTGTTCTTTTGTTTATGATTTTCTATTACAAAATTTTTGGCCTCATTGCTAATTTAGCTGTAGTTTTAAATATAGTTTTGATTGTTTCAGTAATGTCTATTCTTTCTGCTACTCTAACCTTGCCTGGAATAGCTGGAATAGTTCTTACGATTGGAATGGCTGTGGATGCAAATGTACTTATTTTTTCAAGAATTAGAGAAGAACTTAAAAATAAATTAAAGCCTCAGGATGCAATTTCGGCGGGTTACGATAGGGCGCTAATCACAATTGTTGATGCAAATTTGACAACCTTGATCGTTGCAGTCATTTTATATGCAGTTGGTACAGGCCCAATTCAAGGCTTTGCCATCACCCTATCAATTGGAATTCTTACATCTATGTTTACTGCAATTTTATTTACTCGAATGATGGTTTATTTCATTTATGGCAGAAGAAAAGAGATTGAAAAATTATGGATTTGACTAATATCAGTTTTATGAAAATTAGAAGGCAAACGACTGTTTTGTCGATAATTTTAATTGTTATTTCAATTTATTCTTTATTTGTGAATAAATTAAATTTCGGACTTGATTTCACTGGCGGCTCTTTAATAGAAATAAGATTATCTGAAGACATAGATTCTTTGGAAGAGATTAGAGAGCTTTTACAATCCATGAATCTCAATGATTTCCAGGTAAATTATTTTGGCTCTAACAAAGACATTAGTATAAAGGTTCCTGGTGGTGAAGCTTCCATAGACGAAAGTTTATTAATTCAAAATTTAAAACAATATTTTGATTTTGAAGTAAGAAGACAAGAATTTGTCGGACCACAAGTTGGTTCTGAATTGAGAGATCAAGGGGGCTTAGGTCTGTTAGCTGCATTGGCTGTAATGATGGTTTATATCATGTTCAGGTTTCAGTATAAATTTGCTCTGGGAGCACTTTTGGCATTAATACATGATGTTTTGATTGTATTAGGTTTTTTTTCTTTTTTCTCTCTTGACTTTGATTTATCAGTCTTAGCAGCAATCCTGGCAGTAATTGGATACTCTCTTAACGATACGATAGTTGTTTCAGATAGAGTTAGAGAAAACTTCAGAAAGAAGAGAAGATCCGATTCAGAAATTGCTATCAATAGGTCTCTTAGTCAAATGATAGGAAGGACTTTAATAACTTCCTTGACCACTTTATTGGTTTTGATTGCGCTTCTAATTTTTGGCGGAGAAACTATAAGTAATTTTTCTATTGCTTTGATAGTTGGAGTTATTTCCGGAACTTATTCTTCAATTTATATTGTATGCAATACTTTGCTAAGTCTGAAAGTTACTTCAGAGGACTTGATGATAAGAAAAACCGAAGTCCTTGATGATGGAATGCCTTAATTAGCTGAAGCAGTCTTTTAAAATTTCATTTAGGATTATTTCGTTGCATTTTTTATTTGCCGCTACAATGTGGTGACTTGAAATAAAATTATCGTCCCCAAAAAGATCTGTAACGAAACCGCCTGATTCTTTTACTAAAAGGGCACCAGCAGCAAAATCCCAGTGCTTCATTCCATAACCAAGGAAAGCGTCTAATTTTCCTGAAGCCACATAAGCCAAATCGATCGCAGTCGAGCCTGTCCTTCTTAAAGTCAAATTTTGAGAGTATAAATTTCTAATAACTTTCATTTGATCCATCTTAGGAATTAATTCATCAGAATAATGAAAAGAGTTACATATCAAAGAATTCCTAAGACTGGGGAGACTGGCAACTCTTGTTCTAGATTGATTCAAATACGCTCCTTTACCTCTTGATGCATAATATTCATCATCTCTAGTAATGTCATAAACTACTCCGTGTTCTAAAATCCCGTTCTCATAGCATGCAATGGAAACCGAATAGTAAGGAAAGCCATGAATAAAATTTGTAGTGCCATCTAACGGATCAATGACCCATAACAGCTTGGCATCTTCTTTGCCAGATTTACCTAACTCTTCTCCTTCAAAAGCGCTATTTGGAAAAGACTGTTTAATAGTTTCTATGATTATTTTTTCAGCAATTTGATCAACTTGAGTTACAAAATCGGTAGGCCCTTTTTCAGAGATTTTTATTTTATCTTTTCTTCTAGAAAATTTACTTATTTCTTTTCCAGCAAGACGAGCAGCTTTGAGGGCTATATTTATTTTTGGTTCCATAATTTTTGAAAAACAATTGTAAACTATTGCAATGTCTGAAACCGACTTAATCTTAAAAAATAACTTTGATGTTGAATTTCTTCTTATCGAAACTTCTCACCCAGGAAATATAGGCGCTTGTGCAAGGGCAATAAAAAATATGGGTTTTGAAAAATTGGGTTTAGTTAACCCAAGTAATTTTCCATCCGACGAAGCTTTTTTCAGAGCTAAAAGTGCAGGAGATATTTTAGATTCCGCAAACATTTATTCAAATCTTGACGATGCTTTAGCTGAGAAAACTATAGTTTTAGGAACAAGCGCTAGAGACAGGACTATCCCATGGCCAACCGTTTTTACGAATGAAATAATCAAAAAAAATTTTAATCTAGATATCAATAGTAAAATTTCTGTTTTATTTGGCAGAGAAAAAAGCGGATTAACAAACGAGGAATTGCAGAGATGCCATCTTCATTTGAAGATTCCTTCTAGTGAGGAATATTCTTCTCTCAATTTGTCACATGCAGTACAAATTATTTCTTACGAGTTAAGAAATGTACTTTTAGGAAATTCTAAAAATCTCTTCAAAGCAGATGTGCCACAAAGTACGGATCAAGATGACGAGTTTTTATTGAGACATATAGATGAAGTATTGTTAGATTTAAACTTTTACGACCAGAATAGTTCCCGACAAGTTAAAGCTAGAATTAAAAGACTATTAAAAAAAGCGAGACCTGATAAATTAGAGGTAGGAATTCTCAGAGGATTTTTAAGTAAGATTCAGGAGGCTCTTAACAAATAAAATCATTCTGATACAATCCGTTTTCTGTTTGAGTCCCCTTCGTCTAGCGGTTAGGACACCGGGTTTTCATCTCGGCAACAGGGGTTCGATCCCCCTAGGGGACGCCATTTTCTTTAAAAGATCGGTTTTGGAGCATAAAAAATACTTTTTTCGTTAAATATGCTCACATTTAAAGCAAATACATTTTTTTTTACAAATATCCACAAAAAAATGGGGAATAAAGGTCTCTGTAAAATTATTTTGCGGAGGATTTGTGAAACTTGTTTATATTGTTGTTAGACCATCAAAAGTGGAAGTCGTGAAAAGCGCTTTAGCTGCAATAAATATTGGTGGAGCAACTTTATTTGACGTTAGAGGTTTTGGTGCTTCAAGGGGACATACAAGTTCCTATAGAGGTTCCCAATACGTAACTGATACTAATCCAAAGGGCATGCTAATGGTAGCGTGCAAAGACGATGATGTTCCTAACATCATTCAGGCTGTTCGTGACGTAGCTAATACCGGATCCATAGGTGATGGGAAAATTTTCGTTAACGAACTTTCAGATGTAATCCGCATCCGAACTGGAGAAACTGGTGAAGATGCAATAATGGAGAAAAATAATGACTGAGATGGAATTTGCACTAAATACATTTTATTTAGTACTTTCTGGGGCTTTTGTTATGTGGATGGCTGCTGGTTTCACAATGTTGGAAGCTGGACTTGTGCGTTCAAAAAACGTTTCAGAAATTGTAACCAAAAATTTAGGTCTATATTCAATCGCATGTGTAATGTATTTGGCATGTGGTTTTTATTTAATGTACCCAGGTGATGACGTTATCAACGCATACTTGCCAGGAATGGGTACTACTTGGGGTATTAGCTTAGCTGGTTTAACTGCAAACTATGATTTGGGTTATTCAGATGCTGCTGATTTCTTTTTCCAGGTTGTTTTCGTTGCTACGGCAATGTCAATTGTTTCTGGAGCTGTAGCTGAAAGAATGAGACTAGTACCGTTTTTTATATTCGCAGTTGTTATGACTGGATTTATCTACCCTGTTCAAGGTTATTGGAAATGGGGTGGTGGTTGGTTAGACGCAATCGGCTATACTGACTTTGCTGGGTCTGGAGTAGTTCACTTATGTGGAGCTTCGGCAGCACTTGCAGCTGTTTTAATTCTTGGAGCCAGAGCAGGTAAGTATGGTTCAGATGGATCAGTTACTGTCATGAGAGGATCAAACATTCCAATCGCTGCTTTAGGTGCTTTTATTCTTTGGTTAGGTTGGTTCGGATTTAATGGTGGATCACAATTAGCAGTGCACACAGTGGACAATGCTAATGCTGTAGCCCAAGTTTTCCTTAACACAAACGCAGCAGCGGCTGGTGGTGTTTTAGGAGCAATTATTATTTCAAAAATATTAACAGGAAAAATGGATGTTACCATGGGAATTAATGGAGCGATTGCAGGTTTAGTTGCAATTACAGCTGCTCCTGATACTCCATCTGGTGGACTAGCAACTATCATCGGTCTGATCGGTGGTGTAATAGTATATTTTTCAGTCGTATTCTTTGACTCAGTACTCAAGGTAGATGACCCGGTTGGGGCCATATCTGCTCACGGTACGGTAGGTGTTTGGGGAATAATGGCAACTCCTTTATCTGGAGCTGGTGCATTTGGCACGCAAGCAATTGGAGCTGTCTCTATATTCCTTTGGACTTTTATAACTGCAGGAGCAACACTTCTTGTCATCAAAGCCATCATGGGACTTCGTCCTACTATGGAAGATGAAATGGAAGGTATGGATGCTTCAGAAGTTGGAGTTTCAGCTTACCCAGAGTTTTCAGAGTAAAATTCTCCCCCTAATAAAAAGGCAGATCGAAAGATCTGCCTTTTTTCTTGAAAAAAGGGAGACAAAGTCTCCCTTTTTTTAGCTATCAATAATTAAGCTACATGTTTAACACCACGGTAAATTCCTTCACCTGACGTGTTAGACTTTTCACTTTTAACAGCATCGTGTTTTGTACCTCTGTAAATGCCAGCTTTAGGAGATTTCTCATCTCTAGCGACATTATCAGAAGTAACTTTGATACCTCTGTAAGTAGTCATATCGTGCCTCCAGTTTTCGTTTCGATTTCGTACATGCATCTTAAGATACACACCCTTCTCAACGCGTTCCTTCGGTAGATATTCGGTCTCGTTCCCTTATCGGTACTTGCTTGCCTTTCTTTAAAAAGAAAGAGGTTTTCCTATCTTCCTACTTCCGTTCCTTGCATCAAAATGTAGCAAGGAATGAACGATTTAAGTGCAATTATAGAGTTAAGAGACCTTTTTTTCAAGTTTTTTTTTATAAATATCCATTTTTTCATTTCATTGTCAATAAATAACTTATCGACATATACACTAGATATAGACTTCAAAGGAGATATAATCTCACCTTCATGATTTTTTTTAGGACTTCATTAATTGTAATTTTGGTTTCAATTTCTCAAATTTTGATTTCAGCAGATGAAGAGCTAGTTGTAACGGGTTCTTATTTAAAAGATAGAACCCTAGAATCTTCTCCTGTAGATATTTTTAACGCAGTTGAATTAGAAAATTTAAATATTTCTTCTCTTGCAGAAATTGGCAAATATATTCATACCGCTTCAGGGTCTCATTTTCAAAGTGATTCTTTAGAAGGAACGGATCAAGGTATGGCAAATGTCAACCTGAGAGGTTTAAATTTATCTGCTACTTTAGTAATGGTAAATTCTAGAAGAAATACTTTAGCAGGCCTTCCTGCAGAAAGCGGCGATAGCTATGTAGATATAAATTTAATGCCTCAGATAGCAGTTGAAAAAATTGAAATTTTAAAGGAAGGGGCAACTTCTTTATATGGATCAGATGCAATTGCAGGAGTTGTAAACTTTTTAACTTATGAAAGTTTTCAAGGCAGCAAGTTAAAAATTTCCAATCAGAAAACTCAACACTATGGACAAGACGATAGAAAGATTGAATTTTTATTTGGTACAAATATCAATGAACTCAATTTTGTCTTAGCTGCGGAGGTTTTAAACCGATCAAGTCTACCATCAAAAAAAATAGAAGGAATTTCAGAACTAGGCATAAGTATTTTTGGAAATACTTACATTGCTAAAGAAGACAATACATTTGCTGCATCTGGTATTTATTCCGGAACGACTTATGAAGATGGAGATAAGATTCCAGATCCTAATTGTATAGCAAATGGCGGAACCTTATACGTGGGATATTGTGGATTTGTCTATGGCGATAGGTTCAACATTACAAATGACGAAGATCATCAGAAAATTTATCTAAATGCTAACAGGAATTTTGAAAATTACAGTTTTTCGTCAACATTTATTCAATCAAAAGTTGATGTAAATGATAATCCACAATCACCTTCGTATCCCGCTTTATCTTTTCCAGAGATCGGGGTGGGAAAAGCAGGTAGTCCATTTAACAAAGCAGTTACTTGGTACGGGAGACCTTTACGTGCTTCATCACCTTCACCATTATCTCCGAAAGAAATAGAACAGTTTCACTTTTCAACAGTATTAGACGCAAACATAGGTGAACAAGCTAAATTAAGTCTAGCTTTATCTCATAGCGAACACGATAACTTTATGAGCAGGCCTGACACTATCAATTCAAGGTTTTTAGCAGCTCTGAATAATGCTGGAGGCCCCAATTCAAATCTTACTTGGAATCTCTTTGATTCTTCTCAAAACTCAGACATATTAAAAAAATATATTTCTGGTAGCGAAGATTCAATAAATAAATCTAAATTATCTGTGTTGGATATTTTATTTGAAAGTAAAGCAAAAAATATAAATTACGTTTTAGGATTTCAAGCTGGCTTAGAAAGTTTAGATGTGTCTTGGAACGATTTATCAAGAGTAGAATTTAATTCTGCAGGAAAAATGATAAAAGCAGCTGATTTACTTTTTTTGGGAGGAGGATCAAATGTTGAGTCTGACAGAGAGAAATATGCAATTTTCTCAGAGCTTTACCCTTTACTTAGTGATGATCTAGATCTTAAAATTTCCGCTAGATTTGAAAAAATTGGAAAAGAAACGTCTTTTGACCCAAAAATCTCTTTAAAAAAATATTTCAATGATTCTCTTATTTTTAGAGGATCAATAGGAACTTCCTTTGCAATGCCATCCTTAGGCCAACTTTATTCTGCTAGGACATCACTAAATAGAGTAGATGGCAATTTCATTAGGGTTTCTAAAGTAGGAAATCAAAATTTGAAACCTCAATCCTCTACTAACTCAAATTTTGGAATAATTTATCTATTGGATGACCAAAAAATATCATTTGATTATTGGAAAATAGATTACAAGGATAGATTAACTGTAGAAAGTGCTACAGCTTTATATGAAGCTAATCCTAACAACCCAATATTTACCTACAACGGATCAACTCTATATGCAGCAAATATAAAATATATTAATGAGGAAAAAACTGATTTATCAGGACTTGATATTTCATTTGAGTCTCAAACTTACATATCTCAATTCGGAGAATTCAATTATAAAATTGATGGTTCTTATTTGATAGAATATGAAACTACTCAATTAGGAACCTCTATCGATAGAGCAGGAAGATTTAACTATGATATTGAAGGTTATTCTCTTCCTGAATTTAAGCTTAATTTGTTTGCCGTAATGCAAAATAATTCCAATAAATATACTTTTAATGCAAGGTATGTAAGCGGCTATGATAATTTTAAAAGTCTTTCGGGAAGAGCCAAATCTTTAGGAGGTTATTCAAACGAGGTAGATTCATCTCTAATGTATGACCTGGGTTACAAACTTTATTTAAAAAATAATGACTTAGAGTACAATCTTAGTTTCTCAATAATAAACTTAACTGACGAAGATCCTCCCAAAGTAAATAGTCAACCAGAGTTTAGTTATGATCCAAGACAAATAGATCCTAGAGGGAGAATTTTTTCTTTTGGGATAGAAATAAACTTATAAATACAAAAGTATAAGGATTTTTATGGCAAGCATTGACCAGTCATCTGATATTGAAGTTTCTGAAGATGAAATAGAAAAGGTTTCAAGCCCTGAAACTTTATCAATATGGGGGTTAGCTTGGCCATCTATTTTAGCAAACATTCTCTTTGCAGCTGTTGGAATTGTTGGCCTTAAGGCAGTAGGAGCATTAGGGACTGAGGCTTTGGCAGCTGTTGGAACAGGACAAAGAATTTTTTTTGTTATTCAATCCTTAATCATGGCAGTTTCAACTGGAACAACTGCACTGATTGCGAGAGCTTATGGTTCAGGTAATAAAAATGAGGGTGCATTAGTATTATTTGATTCGTTATGGATAGGCATAGCATTGGGAATTTTTACTACTTTTATTGGTTGGATTTTCGGAGAGAATATCTTAGGACTATTTGGTTTGAATGAGGCATCAAAAGCCCTTGCAGTTGATTACCTAAAGTACTCAATGCTTTTTTCAGCGATGTTTTCAGCTTCTTTTATTTTTGGGGCGGCATTGAGAGCTGCTGGCGATGCTAAAACTCCACTGGCGATTATGATTTTTCAAAACATCATAAATGTTTTTCTTTTAATTGGGCTTGTTAACGGTAGTTTTGGATTACCAAACCTAGGTGTCGTAGGCGCTGCATTCGCTTGGGGGATTTCCTTCACTATTGGAACATTAATTTGTTTTTTTCTATGGTTGTCTAATCTAACAATAATCCCACGTCCTAGTTTTAATTCTTTCAATAGGAATAGAATAAAGCTGATTTTAAAAATTTCAACTCCTGCAACTATTGAGCAAGGTATTTTCCAATTTGGATTATTAATTTATTTTTGGATAATTTCCCTTTATGGAACAGCACCTGTCGCAGCATACAATATTGGTATTAATATTTTGATGCTTTCGTTTATGATTGGACAGGGTTTTTCAATTGCAGGAGCGACACTTACTGGTCAATTTTTAGGGGCCGATAATCCAAAAGAAGCTAAGAAAAGTGGGTGGAAATCTACTGGGCTGTCTATAGTTTCAATGACTTTGATTGGTCTTTTTGTTGCAATTTTTTCTGAAGAGATATCTGGATTTTTAATTAATGATCCAGAAGTAATAAGATTGACAGTTATTTTTGTTTGGTTCTTGGGTTCAATGCAACCGTTAATGGCAATTGAATTTGCTCTGGGAGGTGCTTTGAGAGGAGCCGGAGATACAAAGTCCCCATTAATCATTACAATGATAGGTTTGGTATTTTTTAGACTAACTGTGGCTTTTATTTTTTTATATTTTAGTCTGCCAATTGAATATATCTTTTCAAGTTTGATGATTGACTATTTAGTGAAAGCTATCCTTTTTTCATACAGATTTAATTCCGGCAGATGGATAAAAAAATTAGTTTAAATGACACTTTGTCATTGTAAAAAGCTATAAAACTGTTATATATTAAGGGTTGAGAATATTAGAAAAAGGATTTTTCAGATATAAAACGGGGAGGTTTTATGGAATCTATTTTAGCTACCAATGATTATGTTGGTATTTCATTTTGGTTAGCAACAGCAATTATGCTTGCTTCAACAGTGTTTTTCTTCATTGAAAGATCCGATGTAAAAGGCAAGTGGAAAACATCTATGACTGTTGCTGGATTAGTAACTGGTGTAGCTTTCTGGCATTACTTATACATGAGAGAAGTGTGGGTAGTAATGGGAGATACTCCAACAGTTTATCGATACATTGATTGGTTAATTACAGTACCGTTACAAATAATCGAATTTTACCTGGTTATCGCTGCAGTAACTGCAATTTCAGCTGCTATTTTTTGGAAGCTTCTAATCGCTTCAATAGTGATGCTAGTTTTCGGTTATTTAGGCGAAACTGGATTAATGAATGTCACAGTTGGTTTTGTAATAGGAATGGTCGCTTGGTTATACATTATTTATGAGATCTTCTTAGGAGAAACTGCAGCAGCTAATGCTTCAAGTGGAAATGCTGCCAGTCAACAAGCATTCAATACAATCAAATGGATTGTTACCGTAGGTTGGGCTATTTATCCTTTAGGCTATGCCATTGGATATTTCTCACCGGGCGGTGTCGATGCTAATTCTTTGAATATTATTTATAACCTTGCAGATTTAATTAACAAAACTGCATTTGGTTTAGCGATATGGGCTGCAGCAGTAGCTGATTCTCAGTCTTCTGAAGCCTAATTAAGCTTTATATTTAAGGATAAAAAAACCCCGGCATCTGCCGGGGTTTTTTTGATGGAGCTTCTTGAGATTCTCCCCCAAGACTCAAGAAGCGAAAGTTAATTTATAAAAAAAAACTTACTTCGTCAAAATTTATTTTATTATTTTGCTAACATAAAAATTTAAAAAGAACAAAATTAATTGTTTGTTACATAAAAATTGATGTAAATTATATCTTCGACGCGATTGTAGCTCAGTTGGTAGAGCGCGACCTTGCCAAGGTCGAGGCCACGGGTTCGAACCCCGTCAATCGCTCCATTTAAATAATTTATGAAAAATATTTTCTTTATTACCCTTATATTTTTTCAAGCTAACATTTTTGCTGAAAATTGTAAGGAATCTATTTGGGGACCTGACGACGAAATTGGAAACGTCAATTTGATTACCTCTGAATCTGTTTTGAATGCGGCTAAACTAATCACTAAAGGAAAAACTTATAGCCTTGGAATTACAATTGACAAAGATACACCAGCTTACCCACCTAGATCGTTAAGCTTACAAATTGTTCAACCTGATCATCAACACGGCGCTAAGCCTTTTCCAAATATGACAGCAAACGATGATATTTTTCAAGGATGGTTTGGGATAGGTTCTCAGATAGACGGTTTGGGACACATCGGCGACCATGATGGTATTTTTTATAATTGTTATGATGGAAAAGATTTTGCCCAAATAACTGGACTAACAAAGTTAGGAATTGAAAAAATTCCTCCTATTGTTGCGAGAGGAATAGTCATTGATATAGCTGGATACTTAAATAAAGATTATCTAGACAAAGGAGAAACATTTGATACTAAAATAGCTCTAGCTGCCGCAAAATCTCAAAATTTAATAATTGACTCAGGAGATGTAGTTTTATTCCATACTGGTTGGACTGATGCTAAGTTGCAATCTGACCCACTTGAATGGGGCTCAGGAATGCCTGGCATCACTGCAGATTTGGCAGAGTATCTAGCCTCAAAAAATGTTATTGCAGTTGGAGCTGATACCTGGGGATTAGACGCTTGGCCACCAGCTGACGAAAATGAACCTTTTCCTGGACATCCTATACTCATTCAAAAAAACGGAATTCATATTCTCGAAGTAATGAATACTGGTCCATTAGTAAAAGATAATGTAAATGAATTCCTATTTGTACTGGGCCAAGCGAAAGTAAAAGGAGCAGTTCAAATGATTATCAATCCGATAGCAATTAGATAGAATCAGCTATGGCATGATTACGATCCCTATGTCCAGCTTCGTCATCACGAATAACTTCAATAACTTCTCTTAGAGTGGCGTTTTTATCAAGACCCCAATAATTTATAGCTATTTCTGGNGCAGGAGTGTTGGGAATTTTCCCAGAATCTATTTCATATAAATATTCGGTATAGGAAAAAACTGCTTCTTCTTCAAAGTATCCGACCATTCTGTGTGCGGTTCTTTTGAAAAAAATATACAAGAGTGTATAAAAAGCTCCGAATACGAATTGGCCAGCCATGATAATAAATCTTTCAAAAGTTGAAGGCTTTGCAATGGCAATAAAAGTCATTAGATGCATTCTTTCATTATCTGCTTCTTCTAGTAACTCTTTAATAAAGTCACCATCGTCTATCATTTTGCGAAGAGATTTAAAATGCGCAAGCATACCGCCAACCATACCAGGCACTGCAGCAACTGTTTCTAAGACAACAGCTCTATGACCATATCTTTTTTTAAAAAAAGTATCAGCGAAAAATCTTAATGATCTTGTTATAAAAAGGGCAACACTGTCCGAAAAACATTCAGGATGTAAATGAACTTGGGTTCTATTACTAGAACTCAGTTTTATATTATTAGGTAATTCGTCTCTGCTTAACATGCATGAACTATATATAACTTTTTTTTTGAAGTTAATATTAGGTTTCTAATTATTAGTTATATATTACTTTTAGTAATATCATTTATTCGGGAACTTCTTTCTATCTAATGTTATTGTTTATTGATGAATACTTTCGATGCAGTAATTGTTGGCGGTGGGCCAGGCGGTGCTACTCTTGCAAATATCTTTGCATCTAGAGGCATCAAGGTTGCTTTAATTGAAAGACAGAAAGATTTTTCTAAAGAATTTAGAGGTGAGGCTTTAATGCCCAGCGGAAAAGAAGTATTGGATCAAATAGGAGTTGATTTGGATACAGAAAATATTAAATATAGAAAAATTGATCAATTGAATATTTTTTATAAAGGAGCATTAATAGGAAATCCGGATATTGAATTTATTAAAGAAGGTCAATTTCGTTGGGCCTCGCAACCTCAATTATTGGAAAAGATTATAGAAAAAACATCTGATTTTAAAAATTTTAAATTTTTTAGGGGATTCAAGGCAGAAGATTTAATTTATGAAAATGACAGAGTCAGTGGTGTAAGAATAAGGAATATGGATGAGGACATTTTTCTTAGCGGAAAAGTTGTCATTGGATTTGATGGAAGAAGTTCAATGGTAAGAAGAAAGCTTGATTTCTCAATTGAAAAATTTCATCAGCCTGCAGATGTTTTATGGTTTAAAGTTCCTTATCCCAAAAAGTTTATTCCTGGTTCTCAGGCTTTTTTTAGTTTATTTCCGATGTCTATGCTTGTCTGCATACCTGTCTACGATCAGAAACTGCAAGTTGGTTGGGTGATACCATCCGGATCATACGGCGAATTAAAGCAACAGGGCAAAGAGAAATGGGTTGAATTTATTAGAAAAAATTCTCCGAAAGGCTTTTCTGAACATCTTAAAGCTTGTTTGGATAACAATAAAATTTCAGATCCTTTCATTTTAAAAATGACTTTGGACCGTGTTAAAAAATGGAATAAAAACGGTGCATTGTTATTAGGAGATGCAGCACACACAATGAATGCGGTTGGGGGACAAGGTTTAAATATTGCGCTTCGAGATGCTGTTGTTTGTGCAAATCATTTAGTGCCTTTATTAAAAACTGATGCTGACACAAAAGACTTAGATTTTGCATTTGAAAAAATAGAAAAAGAAAGACTGAATGAGGTGAGGCAGGTGCAAGAAATTCAATCAAGACCTCCAAAATTCATTTTTATAAATAAATATTTAATAGATTTAATTTTTCCAATAATAAAAATTATTTTTAAATTTAGAATTATTAATAGGTTGGCAGATAAAGAATTTGATAAAATTTCGAAAGGATTTGATAAAGTAAAACTTGAGGTTTAATTATGGGAGATGTTGTAAAAAGAGAAATTAGTGAAAACGGAGTTCTTATTGTTACTTTGAATAGACCAGAGAGTTTAAATAGTCTCAATTATGAACTCGTCATGGGGGTTATTGCTGCTTTTGATGAAGCCAGCTCCAATGATGAAATCAGATCAGTCATTCTTACTGGTGAGGGAAGAGGTTTTTGTTCTGGTGCAGATTTAACCGGCGGTGGTTGGCCAAATGAACCTGAATGGTCCCCTGGAGAATCAGCAGCCAACAGCATGATTATTGGAATGAATCCAATGATAAAAAAAATTGTTAATTGTCCTAAGCCCGTTGTGAATGCTATAAACGGTGTAGCAGCTGGTGGTGGAGCTGGGCTTGCTTTGAGTGGAGATATAGTAATTGCTTCAAAATCAGCTAAGTTCAAATTAGTTTTTGGAAATCAGCTAGGCATAATTTCTGATGTTGGAGCTTCTTGGTTTGTCCCTAATCTTTTATCTAGAGCAAGGGCAAATGGCTTGGCAATGTTAGGAGAAGATTTGTCTGCTGAAAAAGCTGAGGAATGGGGACTTTTATGGAAAACCTTTCCTGATGAAAATTTGATGGATGAAGCTATGAAAATCGCATCAAAAATGGCAGATGGCGCTATCGAAGGATTGAAGGCAATAGTTCATTCTCATGATAATGCTTTGGTATCTACTCTTGAGGATCAGCTTGAATATGAAACTAAAACTCAGAGAGTTTTGTGCGACGCTCCTCCTTTTAAGGAAGGAATAATGGCATTTTTAGAAAAGCGCAAACCTAATTTTAGAAATCTTAAGTAGATAAATTCTTCAATAAGCTTACATAGATTTCTTTGAGTGTTTTTAAATCATTCAAAGATACGTTTTCATCTATTTTATGGATGGATTCATTTAAAGGACCAAGTTCAACTATCTCTGCATCCATGGCAATCATAAATCTTCCGTCAGAAGTTCCTCCGCCATTATTAATGACGGGCTCTCTACCAGTGGTTTCTCTAATTGCAGCGATAACTTTATTTATAAAAAAATCTTTAGTTGTTAAAAACGGGTTTCCGCTTAATGACCAATTTAATTCATATTTTAAGTTTAAAGAATTTAGTATTTCTTCAAAGCCAGCAATCAGGTCTTCGCTTGTCGATTCGGAACAAAATCTAAAGTTAAAATCCATATTCAGCTCGCCAGGCACTATATTCCCTGCACCGGTTCCGGAATTAATATTTGATATCTGAAAAGATGTTGGTTGAAAATGTTCATTACCTTCATCCCATTTTTTTTCTTTTAAAATTTTTATTAAGTCTGAAATTAAAAAGATAGGATTAACGAATTTTTCAGGATAAGCAATATGACCTTGTTTACCTATTATTTTTAACTTACCGCTTAACGAACCTCTTCTTCCAATTCTAATGGTATCGGCCACTTTAGAAGAAGATGATGGTTCTCCTACTAAACAGTAATCTATTTTTTCTCCCCTTGCTTTAAGTTTTTCTAATAACTCATCTATGAAGCCATCTTCTGGCGTTCCTTCTTCATTGCTTGTTAGAAGTACGGCTATTCTAAAGTTTAATTTTTCTGTGCTTAAAAATGTTTTTAAAGCGTCTATAAAAGCACAGATATTGCCTTTCATATCTGCGGCTCCTCTACCATACATGTGGTCATTATGAATTTCTCCTCCAAACGGAGGATAGGTCCATTTGTCCAAGGGTCCAGTTGGTACAACATCTGTGTGACCTAAAAAACAAAATGTGGGTCCTTCAGACCCCAAAACTGCATATAGATTTTCGACATTTTTATAATTGATTCTTTCACAGCAAAAATTCATTCCATTCAACTCAGACTCTAAAATATCAAAACAACCCGCATCATTTGGTGATATAGATTCGATTTGAATAAGCTCTTTGGTAAGATTCTCTAAACTCATATTAGGTAATTATAAGCTGAAAACATCTGCTAGAATTATCTTTCCTTTAATCAATATAAAAATATTATGACTGAATATATAAATCATGGTTCTCTAAAAGTTTCAAAAGAATTAGACGATTTGATTAACAAAAAAGTTTGCGCAGGAATAGACGTAGAACCAGAAAACTTTTGGAAAAGTTTAGAAAAAATAATTGAGGAATTTACCCCAAGAAATAAAGCATTACTTGAAAAAAGACAAGATCTTCAAAAAAAAATTGACGAGTGGCATTTAGCCAATAAGAAAGAAATCGACAAAACGGAATATAAAAATTTTTTAAAAGAAATTGGATATTTGTTAGAAGAAGCCGATGATTTTTCGATAGAGACAAAAAATGTTGATCCCGAAATAGCATCCATTGCTGGACCTCAGTTAGTAGTGCCAGTAATGAACGCTAGATTTGCTTTAAATGCAGCAAATGCAAGATGGGGCAGTTTATATGACGCACTTTACGGGACTGATGTTATTTCTGAAGAAGACGGAGCTGAAATAGCTGGAGCCTATAATCCAAAAAGAGGAGCAAAAGTAATTGAATTTTCAAAAAAATTTCTTGATGAAAATCTTCCTTTAAGCAAGGGTTCATATAAAGACATTACCGCATTTCAGATAAATGAAGGCAAACTTCAAATTACTCTTTCCGATCAAACCCAAACAACTATTGAAGATGATTCAAAATTTATTGGTTATGTTGGTACGGAGGAAAATCCGACGGGAATTTTATTAAAAAATAATCTTTTACATCTAGAAATTCAAATTGATAGAAATGACTCCATTGGACGAGACGATCCAGCAGGAATCAAAGATGTATTAGTTGAAAGCGCAATTACAACGATTCAGGATTGTGAAGATTCAGTTGCCGCGGTTGATGGGACTGATAAAGCAGAGGTTTATGGAAATTGGTTAGGGTTAATGAAAGGAGATTTGTCGGAAACTTTCGAAAAAAATGGAGAAAGTTTGACGCGAACTTTAAACAAGGATAGGGAGTATCTTGATACAAGTGGAAAAAGTTTTTCTCTCCCTGGCAGAAGCACGATGTTAGTCAGGAATGTTGGACATTTAATGACAAATCCAGGTATTTTAGACGGCGACAATCAGGAAGTTTTCGAAGGTATTATGGACGCAATGTTCACTATCACAATTGCAAAACATGATTTACTTTCTTTAGGTGAATTTTCAAATAGCAGAGCTAAAAGCATTTATATAGTAAAACCTAAGATGCATGGTCCTGAAGAAGTTAAATTCACATGTGATCTATTTGCAGCAGTAGAAAAAGCCGTAGGATTAGATCCTCTAACAGTAAAAGTAGGCATAATGGATGAAGAAAGAAGAACGACAGTTAACTTGAAAGAATGTATCAAAGTTGCCAAAGATAGAGTGATATTTATTAACACTGGCTTTTTGGATAGAACTGGCGATGAAATTCATACAAGCATGGAGGCTGGACCATTTATTAAGAAATCTGAAATGAAACAACAACCATGGATAGCTGCTTATGAAGATTGGAATGTAGATACCGGATTAGAAACTGGCTTTAAAGGAAAAGCTCAAATTGGAAAAGGAATGTGGCCAATGCCTGATGAAATGCTTAATATGTATGAAACAAAAACTATGCATCCGGAAGCTGGAGCAGATTGCGCGTGGGTTCCATCTCCTACTGCAGCAACCTTACATGCCTTGCATTATCACCAGTTAAACGTCCCATCTATTCAGGAAGATTTGGAAAAGAGGTCAAAGGCAAGTTTGGAAGATATCCTTGAAATTCCTTTATTAAAAAATCCAGAGGACTTATCAGCAGAAGAAATTCAAGCAGAGTTAGATAACAATGCCCAAGGGATATTAGGATATGTTGTTCGTTGGGTTGATCAAGGCGTAGGTTGCTCAAAAGTTCCTGACATAAATAATGTTGGATTAATGGAAGATAGAGCGACATGTAGAATATCTAGCCAGCACATTGCAAATTGGTTACATCATGGTTTGACAAATGAAGAACAGGTTATGAACACGATGAAAAAAATGGCACAAGTAGTCGATGATCAAAACAAAGGAGATCCAAAATACGTAAATATGGCTCCAGATTATTCAGGATATGCTTTCAAAGCCGCATGCGCATTGGTTTTAGAAGGAAGGAATCAACCTAGCGGGTATACAGAACCGATTCTTCATTCCAAAAGATTAGAATTCAAAGCCTAATGTGAGTGATTTAGACGATCACTTAGCTTGGCTGGAACAGGTTAAAGAAGAAATTATTGAACCAGAAAGACCAATTGTTGATCCGCATCATCATCTTTGGCCAGGAGAACTACATTATTTATTAGATGACCTTTGGAAAGATACAGATCAAGGTCACAACGTAATAAAAACTGTCTTCATAGAATGTTCTCAAGAATACTTTGAAGATGGTAATCCAAGTTTTTTTCCAGTCGGAGAGACAGTTTTTGTAAGAGAAATTGCCTCAGAAGCAAAAAAAAATCCAGAAAAAGCTCAGATTTCTGGGATTGTTGGGCATGCAAATTTACTTTCAGATGATGTTGCTTTAGTTGTTGATAAGCACCTTAAGGAAGGACAGGGCCTTTTTAGGGGCATCAGACATGCTGGAGGCTGGGATCATCATAAAGAGATAGGCAATTCTCACCACAATCCTCAAAAGGATCTCTATCTTTCAGATAAATTCTCGCAGGGTCTAGAAGAATTAGAAAAAAAACAGCTTTCTTTTGAAGCGTGGCAGTATCATCATCAAATTTCTCAAGTCAATTTTTTGGCAAAAGAACATCCAAAGCTAAAGATTGTATTGAATCATTTCAGCGGCCCAATAGGAATCGGCCCTTACCAAAATAAACAAGAAGAAATTTTTGAAGCTTGGAAAAAAGATATCGATCAGTTAGCAAAGTGCCAAAATGTTTATGCGAAGTTAGGCGGATTAGCTATGCCAATAAATGGATTTAATTTTCACAAACAACCAGTGCCACCATCATCAGATGATTTAGTTGAAGCTCAAAAAAATTATTATGAATATTCAATAAAATGCTTTGGTCCTGAGAGATGCATGTTCGAAAGTAATTTCCCTGTTGACAAGCAATCGGCTTCTTATCATGTCATATGGAATGCTTTTAAAAAAATGGCCGCAAATTTTTCAGAAAATGATAAAGATTTTCTTTTTAGAAAATCTGCTGAAGTTTTTTACGAAATATAAACTATTGGTTAAAGCCCTGTATTTCAGCAGCTTCTTCACGGACTATTTCAGGTGCCCCAAGAATTTGTCTATTTAAACCAATTCTTTTGAACCAATAGTGCAACCCAAGTAGGTCTGTAAAACCCATTCCTCCATGGACTTCTGTTGCTTTTTTTGAAATAGATTTTCCTATTTCAGACAGATGAGATTTAACTTGGCAAGCTAATAATCTTGATTCTTCTGACGAATCTTTATCAAAGGAGTGTGCAGCTTGCCAAACGAGAGAGTAACAAGGTTCAAGATCAGCAGCCATTTCGGCACACATATGTTTTACTGCTTGAAAAGATCCGATAGTTCTATTGAACTGCTTTCTTTCCTTCGAGTAGGCAACTGCTTTTTCGATCATTGATTCAGATGCACCTAAAGTATCTGCCGCTAAAATAATTCTTCCCGCATCAACAACCTTTTTTACTATTTCAATATTTTCTATTGATTGTTCTAAAATTTCACAATCAACATTTTTTAAAACTAGTTCGTGGAAGGTCCTTGTTTTATCAACAGTTATTAATTTATTTATTTTAAGATTTTTGTCTGAGGCGTCGACTAGAAACAATACTCCAGCTTTAGTAGACAGGATAATTTTATCTGCATTTTCTGCATCAATTACAAACAACGCTCTTCCAGAGACTTTATTTTTGTTAATTTCAAGTCCGGCATCTTCTCTTGCTCCAATAAACTCGCTCAACCCAACACCAAATCTAATTTCGTTAGATACTATTTTTGGTAAATAAACTTTTTTTTGATTTTCGTTGCCTCCTAAACTTAATGCTAGAGGTGCCATGACATAAGATCCTAAAAAAGGCACTGGACCAACTCCGCCTCCCAAGGCCTGAGATATCGAAACGGCATGAAGCAATTCTGTTCCTAAGCCGCCATATTCTTCAGGCACAAGTAAAGAATTGACCCCTAAATTAACTATTCCTTGAAGAATATCTTTTTGAATTGAATTATCATCTCCATTGGCTATTTTTCTAATTTCATCAATGGATGCGTTGTCTAACAAGAATTTTTTTACATTATCATGAAAAAATTCTTGCTCTTCGGAAAGCCCAAAATACATAACTAAACCTCAACAGTTACTTTGGGTTCTCTTGGCATTCCCAGACCACGCTCAGAAATTATATTTTTTTGAATCTGGTTCGTACCACCACCAATAATTAATCCAAGGAAATACATATAGGTAAACTGCCATGATCCTCCGTCTCTAACATTTGGGTCATCTTCGTATAAGGTTCCTAATTCACCCATAACATCAATTGCTAAGCCTTCAAGCTCATGCCTTAGCTCTGTGCCCACTAGTTTTTGAATCATTCCTCCAAGCTTAACGTTTTGGTTTGGGTTTATTTTTGAAGAGAGCAGTCTAAGAGAATGGGCCTGCACAGCCATTACTTTTCCTTGTATTTGAAGCAGCCTGTCTCTATAGGAAGGAACATCAATTAGCCTTCTGCCGTCAATAGTTTCTTCCTTCATGAGATTTATTAGAGAATTAAGTCTATTCATCGTTGCATTCGGATTTGCCAAGGAACCTCTCTCGTGACCTAAAACAGAATTTGCTACGGACCAACCTTCACCTCTTTTAGCTACAAGATTCTCCTCAGGAACTGTGACGTTATCAAAGAAAACCTCATTGAAACCAGCTTTTAAAGTCATATCAACCAATGGTCTTATTTCTATTCCAGGCGTATCCATTGGAATTAAAATAAAGCTTATTCCCGCATGCTTTGAGGCATTTGGTTCAGTTCTAATCAAACAAAACATCATTTGAGAAAATTGAGCGGTACTGGTCCAAATCTTTTGACCATTGATAACCCAATTGCCGTTAACTAATTCTCCTTTAGTTTGAAGATTTGCTAAATCGCTTCCAGCATTTGGCTCTGAGTATCCCTGACACCAAATTGTTTCTCCATGCAAAGTAGATTTTATATATTTTTGTTTTTGTTCTTCAGTTCCCCATTCAAGCAATGTTGGCACCAACATGTCTATTCCTTGACCACCCATTCCACTTGGAACTTTGTATTTAGAAAATTCATTTGCGATGATTCTGCTTTTGATTATGTCAGGCTCGCCGCCAAACCCTCCATATTCTTTGGGTATGGATCGAGCAAAATATCCTTTTTCTATCAATAATCTTTGCCAGTCAGAACGATTGACAATTTTTCCTTTTTTAGCATTTGAATTGCCTGATAAAGCATCATGCATTTCAAATTTTTTGTCGCCTCCAGAGGTTATGATTGCATTACTGTACTCTTTACAAAATTCTTGTACTTCTTTTTTAAAATCATCATATTCCGGCCCAAATTCTAGATCCATTAGAGTCTCCTATTTTAAATACGAATTTCTATTTTATCGCCTTAATCAAAAAACACCATAAGACATTTAAAAAAGTTTCAAAATCTGTAAAATCAGCCTCCGGATGAGTAAATTAGTTTCTTGGGTTTTAATAATTGCAGCTATCTTTTTTTTAGTGATGGCTGTTACTAGAGTTTTCTTTTTTGAATCGTTAGATTTTCCTGCTCCAGGTTTTACCGGTCAGCAACTTTCTGACTGGAAAGCTAGAACTCTTGAACCAACCGTATACTTAACTCTGCTTTACTTTATATACAGATATTTTGTTGGTAAAAATCCAACTTCTACGATTTGGCCGGTATATGTGGTAACGGCTTGTTTTACAGCAACGCAATTTATTGCGTTGGTGACATTTGAAGTTTTAAATTTATTTATGATCTTTAACTTTCTAATCACTTTGTTTGCATTGTTTATTTTTAGAATTGCTCACAATAGAAGAAAAAAAGAAATATCGACTTTTTAATTCACTCCTAAAAAAATATTTATTTCTTTATATTTTTTGATTTAAAATTATTTAATGGAAGAGCAGAAAACAGTACTGGTTACCGGCGGTTCAGGGTTCATCGCATCACATTGCATAATTAAGCTCACTGCAGCAGGTTACAAAGTCAGATCGACAGTAAGAGATTTGAGTAGAACAAATAAATTAAATCAAGTCATATCAGATGGGTTACAACAATACGAAGGTCAATCAGAACTTGCTATAGATTGGAAAGTTGCAAATCTGACTGAAGAAGATGGCTGGAGAGAGGCAATGGAAGGTTGTGACTACGTTCTACACGTCGCTTCACCTGTCATGATGGAAAATCCCAAAGATGAAAACGAATTAATTACACCAGCTCTTGAAGGAACTAAAAATGTTTTAAAAGCAGCTTCTGAAGCAGGAGTTAAAAGAGTTGTTGTGACTTCTTCAGTTGCGGCGATTCTTTATGGAAGAGATGAAGAAATTGATGAAAACTTTTCGTTTAATGAAGATCATTGGACAGATGTAAACCATAAGCATACTTCGGCTTATGCAAAATCAAAAACATATGCAGAAAAAGCTGCATGGGAATTTATTGAAAATGATTCTTCTGGTATGGAGCTTTCCGTTGTTAATCCGGCAATGGTTTTTGGGCCTGTTTTGGAAGAAGATTATGGTACAAGCGTTGGAGTTATCCTTGAATTAATGTCTGGAAAATATCCCGTTGTGCCAAACATGGATATGGGCGTGGTGGATGTAAGGGATGTTGCAGATCTTCAGTTACTTGCAATGACTCATCCCCAGGCAGCCGGAAAAAGATTTGTTTGTTCGGAGAGCAATATGTTGATGAAAGAGCAGACTGATTATCTCAGAGAAACTTTTCCAGAATTTAAAAATAAAATACCTTATCGTCAAGCGCCTAATTGGCTGCTTAAACTTTTTGCTTTTGTGAGACCACCTTTGAAAATGATTGCTCCAGAACTTGGAAAAAATAGAAAACTAGATTCTTCGAGAGCGAGAAACTTATTAGGCTGGAAACCTAGATCTGCTAAAGAAGCTATAAAATCGGCTGCTGATAGTCTAATTAAATTTAATACGCTCAGTTAAATAGTAAAGTTTAATTTCTGAATTTCCTGCCTTCACCACGAAATACGCAAGTTAAATGGTAGACAATAGAAACTTCTTGAGTAACGTTTTGTGTAATCTCATGATTTCGATACATGCAATAGTTGGCCATTACAAAAGGTAAGTCCGTTTGCTTTTCTGACATGACATAGAGAATGTCGTTTCTTTCACAGCCTTTTTCATTAAGTTCCATCTTAATTGTGGTTAGGTCTAAATTAGGTATCAAGCAGATATCATCGAAGCCCGCCCAAGTGTTAAAACTTAAAAAGAATATTAAATAAAAAAACTTTTTCATTTCTTTTATTTTATAAAAAAAAATTCAAAGATGTATAATCTCCTTTCAAATTAAGATTTGCGGGCATGGTATAATGGCTATTACTTCAGCCTTCCAAGCTGACGATGCGGGTTCGATTCCCGCTGCCCGCTCCATTAACATAGGAGAGTGTTTTGGAAAAAATAAACCAAGTTATTGAAGCTGCTTTAGAAGAAAGCAACATCCCTTATGCCGCTTTCGCTGTAACCAATTCTAAAGAAACTTTATTATCAGGTTCAGTAGGTTACGAAGACTTAGAGAAAACCAAACCACTTGAAACTAATGCAGTCTTTAGAATTGCCTCAATGACTAAAGCTTTAACCACTTCTGCCTTTATGATTTTAGCTGAGGAAAAAGAAATAGATCTTCAGTCTCCAGCAGAAAATTACATCGACGACTTAAAGGGTCTTAAAGTTGCCTCTTTAGAAAATAGTGAAATTGTTTATAGCGAACCAGAAACAAAAGTAACTTTGCATCAACTATTAACTCACACATCAGGATTTGGATATGATTTTCATCATGAAACGCTATCTCATCTTTTATTGGAAGAAAAAATAGCTAATTTGTTAGATAAAGAAGGAAAATTCTTAGAGGCTCCTCTAATAGAGCAACCAGGCAAATATTGGCACTACGGCATCGGTTTAGGGTGGATTGGCAGAATTATTGAAACTTTATCAGAACAATCTTTGAATGATTACATGACTAAAAAATTATTTAAGCCTTTGGAGATGAACGATACTTCTTTTGATATATCAACAATAGGTGAGGGTAGATTACCCAAAATTTATTCAATCGAAGAAGATCAAAATTTAGTTGATATCAGTGAGTTAATGTCACCTCCGCAAATTGAAAAATTTGCTTATGGCGGTGGCGGGGTATTTTCTTGCCCGAATGACTATGCAAAATTTATAAGAATGTTCCTCAATGGCGGCAAGGTAAATGGAAAAAACTTATTAAGTAATGAAACGGTCAAACAAATGACCACTAACCAAATTGGTGAGCTTATTGTGCCTTTCCAGCCAACATTCAATCCTAGCATTGTAGCTCCAAACGAATGGTTTCCAGGAGTAGAAAAAAAATGGGGATATAGCTTTATGATTAATTCTGAAGATATCCCGAATAGAAGATCTAAAGGGTCTTGTGCATGGTCAGGAATAATGAATACTTTCTTTTGGTTTGATCAAGAAAAAGATATAGGTGGAACCATCATGATGCAGATCGCACCTTGTTATCATGAGAATGCAAAACAGGTATTAAAAAGATTTGAAGAATTTGTCTATTCAGAAGCAGATTTTTTAAAGAGCTGATCAGCAACAAAAGGGTTGGTTAAACGCTCTTGGCCTAAAGTAGAGATTGGCCCATGTCCAGGAATAAATGTTATGTCATCTCCCAACGGTAAAAGTTTTTCTCTGATCGCAGATATCAACGCTTCCATATTACCACCGGGTAAATCAGTTCTTCCTACAGAACCTTGAAACAAAACATCACCCACGATTGCAAGCTTAGATTCAACATGGTGAAAGATTACATGTCCTGGGGTATGACCAGGACAGTGATAAACATCCAATTTTTCTCCATCTAATTCTATTTGATCGCCATCATTGAGCCACCTATCAGGCGTAAAGTTTTGAGCATTTGGCATACCATAAGCTTTGCCTTGAGTTTCTAAAGTTGAGGTGAGAAATTCATCTTCAATTTGAGGTCCTTCTATCACTACACTGAATTTATCAGCTAATGCTTTAGCTTCTGCAGCATGATCCAGATGTCCGTGAGTAATAAATATCTTTGACAAAGTTAAATTTTGATCGTTAATAAATTTTTCTATCAATTCCAAATCTCCACCAGGATCGGTGACAGCTGCAACCTTTGTGTCTTCTTTCCATATCACAGAACAATTTTGCTGGAATGGAGTAACAGTAATAATTGCTGCTTTAAGAATTGCCATAATAGTTATTTTTATGGTTATTATAGCCTATGGAATTCAAAGTATTAGACGCAAATGGTATAAAAATAAGAACAGCAATTGAAGGAGAAGGCCCTTTGGTTTTGATGGTCCATGGATGGCCTGAAAGTTGGTACAGCTGGCGTCACCAAATACCCAAAATTTCCAAAGCTGGTTATACAGCAGCAGCCATTGATGTCAGAGGTTATGGAGAATCTGATAAACCTCATGAAATTAATGCCTATTCACTTAAAAATATCAGTAATGATGTTATAGGTGTGATGGATGCTCTTGAGTTTGAAAAAGCAATATTGGTTGGACATGATTGGGGTGCACCAATTGTGCATACAACTGCTTTATTGAATGAAGACAGAATAAGCGCTGTGGCCGGTCTTTCCGTTCCATATAGCCCCAGGGGAGAAATGTCACAAATTGAATTATTCAAAATGGTATTCGAGGGCAAGTTTTTTTATATTCTTTATTTTCAAAAAGAAGGAGAAGCGGAAGCAGAATTTGAAAAAGATATGAAAAAAGGATTGGAACTGACTTATTTCTCCGGAGATGCCAGAGGCATGCTTAAACGTTTTGAAAACTCAGCAGAAACTTTGGACAAAGATCCAAATTCTAAATTCCTTGAAGGCACTTTTGAATTTGATGTTTATCCAGAATGGATGAGCGAAGAAGAGATGGATTATTTTGTTAGTCAATTCGAAATAAGTGGAATGCGAGGACCAATTAACAGATATCGTGCCTTGGAAATAGATTTTGAAGATTTGAAAGATTTTAAAGATGCCAAATTAAAACAACCTGCATCTTTTATCACTGGCTCTTTAGATCCGGTAAACTTTTTCAATGGAGTAGGCTATAAAGATGCCGATGATATTAAAAATACAATTGGCGAGTATTACGAAAACTTGGTTGATATTCAAATGATTGAAGGTGCGGGACACTGGGTGCAACAAGAAAAACCCGAAGAAGTTAATAAATATTTATTAGACTTTTTGAAAAAAGTTACGCGGTAAGCTCATCTCGCTTTGAGAATCTATCCAAATTGGCTTCAAACTCATGCAATCTTTTCCAAATACTTCTTAGTTCAGTAATAGTTGTCCAATTAAATAAAAATAAAGCAAAACCACTATGCACTCTGTCAAAGGCATTTGCTATCTGAATTACAACTCCCAATAAAGCCGCTCCGGTAAACAAACTAGGCCCAATAATTAAAAAAGGAACTACAACCATAAATTGCCCATAACTTTCAATCCAAATATCAAAATAGCCATAATGTAAATACAATCTTTGATAATTAAATCTTATGCCAGTAAATAAATTCCAAAGAGTGTCAGTTTGAGCATAATTAACTTTATCATCTTCACCTAAAACCAAATCTTTGCGAAAAGCTGCCTCTACTTTTTGGTTGTTGTATTCCAGCCCCGGTAATCTATAACCGACAAACCAAGAAATAATCAGTCCTCCAACGGAAACTGATAGAGCAGTCCAGACCAATGATCCTGGAATATCACTAAAAAAAGGAATAGTTACCGATTCACTTAATCCCCATAAAACTGGCACAAAAGCTACTAATGTCATGATTGCTCTTACAACTTGCAAACCCAAACTTTCTACTATTCGAGCAAATCTATTGCAGTCTTCTTGGATTCTTTGACTTGCACCTTCAATTTCTTCTTCAACGCTTTGCCATCTCGGTATGTAGTTGAAAGTTATTGCTTGTCGCCATCTGAGACCATAAATTCTGGTAAACCAGGCAGTAAATGTTGCAAGTATCACATAAGGCATTGCAATAACTAAAAAGCTTGGTTGACCTTCAAAGCCATTCACTAAAAAATCCGTAGATATTAAAAAGTCGTAAAAGATATCTATGCCTTCTTGCGGATCGTCGGCAAAATCAGCAGCTTTTTGAAGATGATCATAAAAACCTCCGTACCAAGTATTTATAGCTACGGTCAACTGTACTTGAACCCAAAGAGAAGTAATTAAAAGCGTCAGACCACCATAAGCCCAAAGAGCCCATTCTTCTGATTTATAAAATGCTCTGATCATATTTTTACTTTAAAATTGATAATAGATTATAGCCTGATGAGTCCAACAAAAAATAAATTAAACAAAAAATCTAAAATGCCATTCAACATTAACAGAAAGAGCATTTTGGGCGTCTTGAGTTTGGTTTATCAAGAAATCATAGATAGTTTTTTGACTAAAACAAAGATAAAAAAACCTAAAGAACTTGAAGTATTGGAACTTGTTAAAAAAAAGGCTATAAAAAATAATCCTAATTCTATTTTAAAAATCATAGACGATTACGCATACAAGAGCACTTTTTTAATGAATATTGGAGATCAAAAAGGAGAAATTCTTGATAAAGCAATTAAAGACTCTCGGGCTACCAATATTCTTGAATTGGGAGTTTATCTAGGTTATTCCACTATAAGAATTTTGAATAATATGATGGATAATTCCAAATTAACCTCTATTGAAGCAAATGAAAAATTTGCTCAAATAGCCAAAGAACATATAGAAATCTCTGGGCTTTCTAAAAATCATATATTAAAGATCGGCAAATCAAGCGATTTAATTCCATCGCTAGAAGAACAATATGATTTTGTTTTTATTGATCATTGGAAAGATTTATACCTTAAAGATTTGCAGTTATTAGAAGAATTTGGGTTACTTAAACAGGGCGCTTGGGTATTTGCCGATAATGTAGTTTTATTCAACCTAGAAGATTACTTAGATTATGTTAGGAGTTCTCCAGATTTCAAAAGTGAATTTATACCAACAATGAGAGAGTATTCAAAATCTCATCCAGACGGGGTGGAAATATCAAAATATAAATTATGAAATTTACTACTTTAGATTTGCACGGTAAGAGACATCATGAAGTTGACTTAATTGTAGAAAATTTTATTTTTTTAAACCAAGATGACTGTCCCTTGCTGATAATATGTGGAAATAGCCAAAAAATGATTTCATTGGTAATTCAGGTTTTAGATAGAGTAGGATCCAACTATGAAGAGGGTAAAGGCCATAACTATGGTACTGTTATAGTAAGACAGATCTAAATGAAGATAGAAAACGTAATTTGCATCAACTCAGAAGGAACGATAATTGAATCCATCAGAGCTGAAAATGTATCAAGTGAATACTTATTGATTGATCTTTTTTGTTTGAAAGGAATTTTAAAAAAAATTATTTCTTTTAAAAATAATTCTTTTTTTCTTTGTATNAAAATNATTTTTAGGGCTAATTTTTGNAGATCTGCATCGTCACTTGCATCATTNTTAAATTTATCTATATTTGATGTATATAAAACTTTAGATGAAATTCCACAAAGACTCGATCTTGAAAATACCCCAAAAAATTTGAAAATAATAATCTTGCTAACAACATTAAAATAATATGAGTAAATTAGATTTGGTCCTTAAAAATTGTCTTTTGGTAAACGAAGGCAAACAGATGCAAGTTGATGTAGGTATCTCAGGTGATCGTATAGAAAAAATAGCAAGCGAAATCTCAAGTGAATCTAAAGAGGTTATAGATTTGGAAGGAAAATACTTAGCGCCTGGGATAATTGATGATCAGGTTCACTTTAGAGATCCAGGCTTAACCGAAAAAGGCGATATTCGATCAGAATCGCTAGCTGCAGTTCATGCTGGAGTCACTACAACTTTTGATATGCCTAATGTAAATCCAAACATGACAACAATGGAATTATTGGCTGAAAGAAATCAATTGGGTGCTGAAAAATCTTGGACTAATTACTCTTATTATTTTGGAGCAATGGAAACCAATCTAGAGGAAATAAAAAAACTTGATCCAAAAGAAACCTGTGGATTGAAAGTGTTCATGGGCACCTCAACCGGAACATTGTTGGTCGAAGATGATCATGCGTTAGAACAGATTTTTGAACAATGCCCAGTCACCATTGTTACTCATTGTGAAGATAATGAAACAATGCAAAAAAATTTAGAGAAAGTAAAACTTGAAAATAAAGATATTGACGCTAGCTTTCATCCTGTTATCAAAGATGATATTTGTTGTTACCTTTCCTCTTCGAAAGTTATAAATTTGGCAAAGAAACATGGTTCAGATTTACATGTCTTGCATTTGACTACTGAAAAAGAAATTGAATTGTTTAGTAACATTGCTCTAAAAGACAAAAAGATTACTTGCGAGGTCTGCGTCCATCATCTTTGGTTTGATGAAAGCGACTATGCTGAATTAGGAAATTTAATAGTATGCAATCCAGCTATAAAAAAAGTTTCTGATCGAGATGCTCTTCGTAAAGCTTTAAAAGATGGTTACATTGATTACGTTGCTACTGATCATGCGCCTCATGTTTATGAAGATAAAATGTTGCCATATCTTCAAGCATCTGCAGGCATTCCTCTTATCGAACACTCTTTTCATATGATGATAGAACTCCACAAACAGGGTTTTTATACTCTCGAAGAAATCATAGCTTACATGAGTCATAAGGTTGCAGAACGTTTTTCTATTATCGACCGAGGATATGTTAGAGAGGGTTACAAAGCCGACTTGATGATTTTTGATCTTGATGAAGATACGTTTGTTTCAAATGAGACAGAACTCACGAAATGTGGATGGACACCATTTGATGGAAAAAAATTCAGTTCTTCAATTTACGGAACCATAGTAAATGGTACGCCAATAGTCATCGATGGAAAAATAATCGCAAACAACCTCACTTCGGAAAAAATAATATTTGATAGATAAATTGAGGCTATTCTTCTTTAAGAGCTTCTCTAGTCTCTATTTCAATATTTTTTCTATAATCGGAATCCTGAATATATATTCCTAAATAAGCTAAGCCGACTGTTACAATTGCTACAACTAGGAAGAAAATTATTAGATTCTTTGTGATTTGATAGTCGTTCAGGTCTTTTGACATGAGCAATATGATACTTAAGAAAAATTAAAAAAAAAGTGAATTCTAAGAAAAAATATTTAAATAAAGAGACTATTTCTTGGGCATTTTATGATTGGGCAAATTCTGCATTTGCTACGACTGTTATGGCAGGCTTCTTTCCAATTTTTTTTAAAAGTTTTTGGGCTGGAGACTTATCTGGACCAGAGAGCTCTGCGTGGTTAGGTACTGCCAACTCTATCTCTGGGCTGGTAATCGTATCCATTGCACCTTTTTTAGGCGCCCTAGCTGATATTACAAATAAGAAAAAACTTTTTTTAAGNGTTTTCGCTTTTCTGGGAATTATTTCAACAGGATCTTTTTTATTTATTGCTCAGGGAATGTGGGTTACTGCAATGTCAATTTATATATTGGCATGTATTGGATTTTCAGGAGGAAATGTTTTTTATGATTCTTTGATAATCAATGTTTCATCCGATGAGAATAGAAATAGAGTCTCTGCATTAGGTTATGCATTGGGATATTTAGGAGGAGGTTTCCTTTTTGTTCTTAACGTTGCAATGTATCAAAATCCAGAATTCTTCGGTCTCAAATCAATTACTGATGCAGTATTATTTTCTTTTTTGAGTGTTTCAATTTGGTGGGGAATTTTCTCAGTTCCTCTTCTAAGATACGTCAAAGAAATAAAGGAAAATCAAACTTCAGTAAAATTTTCAAACCTTTTTATAGGCTCTTTGCAAAGAGTAGTTTCAACTTTTAAAGATATCAGAAAGTATAAGACCTTAACNTTATTCCTTTTGGCATATTGGCTCTATATGGATGGCATTGATACTATTGTCCGAATGGCTCTTGCTTATGGAGCTGATATCGGACTAGAAGCATCTGATATGATCTTGGCTTTAATCATTACTCAATTTGTTGGTTTTCCAGCTACTATTTTATACGGGATTTTAGGCGATAAGTTTGGTCTCAAGCTTATGCTTTCTATAGGAATCATAGGTTATATTTTCGTTACAATTTTTAGTATTTTTATTACTCAAATATCAGGTTTTTATTTTTTGGCAGCAACTATTGGCCTTTTTCAAGGAGGCGTTCAATCAATAAGTAGAACAATTTTTTCACAATTAATCCCGGTTGGAAAATCTGCTGAATTTTTTGGATTTTATAACTTGGTTGGAAAATCTGCTGTTGTCTTTGGACCAATAATGGTTGGCTGGGTAGCTTATACATTTGATAATCCAGATTTCGGAATACTAAGTCTATTNCTTNTATTTNTTCCTGGTTTGTTAGTTTTGTGGATGGTACCAAAAATTAGATAAACTTATTTTGTTTCATGACCTTTATTAATCCGGAAGCATTGTCTGTCATTATTCCATCGACACCTAAATCAATTAGACTTTGCATTTCTGTTTCTTTGTTAATAGTCCAAACATGAACTTTGAGACCATCATTGTGCAGTCTATCGATAAATTTTTTGGTTATCACTTTGATCCCATTCCAATGAGTTGGAATTTGTATCAATTTAGATATATTTTTTTTCTGAAAGAACTTGTACATTATCACTTGCGATATTCCCATTGAAGTTAAGATTTTAGGCTCTAAAGAATTGATTTTTTTTATTATTTTTGAATTGAAAGAGCCAAGGCAAACTCTTTCTAAAGCATTATGTGAATTAATTTTTTTTAGAACTTTTTCTTCAATCTGATTAACTTTTAGGTCCATATTAAAAAAAGAATCTGGAAATTCTTCTAAAAGTTCGTCTATAGTTGGAATAATTTCTCTTGAAGGCAATCTTCTCATTCTAATGTCAGAAAATTTTGTTTCACTTATTGTTATGTTAGCGCCGGTAATTCTTTTTAAATTTGGATCATGAAAAGTTATTATTTTTCCATCAGAAGTCTCTCTTAAATCTGTTTCTAAATATTGGTAACCCAAAGAAACAGCCGATTGAAAGGCTTCGATAGTGTTCTCTAAAAAAATAGAAGTATCCCCTCTATGGACAAAACCCTGAAATTCACTTTCTAAAAAAGAACTCATAAAGAATTTTTATATATAATATTTTGTGGGGAGCAATATGACTTTAACAGCATTAACAATTTTTATCACTGTAATAGTTTTAATTAGTTTTCCCTATATTTTTAATACTCTAAAATTAAAAAATCCTAACAAAATTAAAATTCCCCCTCATGGAAATCAAGCATCTTTAGGCAAAGGCAAAATTTTTTACTGTTGGCATGAGCCTAGGGAATTATCATCGGATGAGATAATAGTATTGGTTCATGGATTTGCAACACCAAGTTTTGTTTGGAATGGAATTTTGGAAGACTTGCTTTCAACAGGTAGAAGAGTTTTAACTTATGATCATTTTGGCAGAGGGTATTCTGATCGTCCCAAAGAAAAATATAATATTAATTTCTATGTAGATACCTTGGAAGAACTATTAACATTGTTAAAAGTTTCTGAAGATCTTCATTTAATAGGCTATTCTATGGGAGGTCCGATTTCTGCTTTGTTCTCTCACAGAAACAAACGAAAAATTAAAACTTTAAATTTAATTGCGCCTGCTGGTTATATTCCTGAGCCACATTGGGTAATGAAGTTATTCATAATGCCGATAGTTGGAGATTATTTATTTAAAGCTTTTCCTTTGATTTATAAAAATATATCAGCATCTGAAACAGAAAATAGTGACGATCCTAAGGCTATAGGCAAAGAAGAGTTTGAAAATCATTTTTTGCATCAAACTTTATACAGAGGCTTCATTGATTCCTTACTATCGACGGCTAGAAATTTTNATATGACAGATTCTTCAGAGGCTTTTAAAAAAATAGGACTAGATAGAATTAATACTCAAGTTATTTGGGGTACCCACGATGGAATTTGTCCTATATCGGGTTTAGAGAAATTAAAACTCGACATTCCTGAGATAATTTTTAAAGAGATTAAAGACGGTACGCATGATATTACTTACCGACAACCTTCAGAAGTAGGAAAATATCTATCTGACTTCATCAATAAAAATTAGGAATAAAAAAACCTCTCCGAAGAGAGGTTTTTTATTAAGTCTTATGACTTACTTACATGCTAATTGTTAAAACAACTGCATCTTGATCGGCCATAGTTCCATTAGCATTAGTGTCTCCACTAAAGTCGCTATAAGAAAGGTCAACCGTTAGGTCTCCAGCTGGTATGCTGTAACCGATAGTAGTGTGAGATCCACCATCAGCGTTTCCATTAGAGCTATCCATGTCCCCGTATGCAATTGCTAAAGAGCCAACGCCAACATCCATGCCCCAACTAATTTCTGCATAGTCTCCTAATTCATCACCTTCAGAGAAATGAAGACCAACATTCATAGGAAGTGATAAAGCAATGTAGTTTTCAGAGAAATCATATTGATTATCTCCATCATATTTAACTTGAATTGCTCCAATGTTGACACCAATACCACCCATTTCAAAGGTATATCCACCGTAGTAGTCTAATTCTAAATTAGAATTTCCAACACCTACAGCAGCTCCCCAAGTTCCCACGTAAAATCCATTTTCAAAGTCAACATCTAAGCCAACATTGACAGAATTTTCGCCGTTATTTTGAGTCATACCTCTCCAGATATAGTCAGTTTGTATAGCCGCATTTCCGGAGACTGAAATAGCATTAGTAAAAGTGGAAGCAAATACTAGAGCTAAACCAATTAACGTTAATTTTAGTTTATTCATATCTTCTCCATTTATAAATTTATAAATAAGTCGCTATTAAACCATAATAATTTAGTTAAAAACCATTAAACTGAAAAAGTGCTATATCTTTTTTTTAAATTGTGCAAGAAATTTTGCTACTTTTTGGTGCAACTAAATACTTCATGTTGAAGTATTTTGTTAATTCTTATAAAAAACCCCCTAAAAAAGGGGGTTTTTATTGGTAATATAAAACTTAAATTTATAAAAGCGTTATATCTAAGAAGAAAGCATCTTCATCATCTGTCATAGTTGCAGTAGAAGTATCGTCCGAGAATTCCGTGTAACCAACTGTCATAGCAAAATCACCCAGTTCGAAACCGTAAGTAATGTAAAAATAATCTCCTACGTCATCGTACTCACCATAAGCAAATCCGAAATCTCCGAAACCATAAGAAATTTCAATATTGTCATCAGCTCCATCTTGTCCTGAAGCAAAAGAAAATCCAAAATCACCGTATCCAAGACCTAAGTATGCTTCTTCGAAATCAACGTTTGCGGCGCCTGTTAATGCAGGATAATCAAATTTGATATAACCGATATCAAAAGAAAGATCACCCATTTCACCAGCGTAACCACCGTAGTAATCTACCTCAGCACCGGAACCTACAGCTGCTGCCCAAGTTCCAACATACAAACCTGAATCAAACTCTACGTCTAATCCACCATTTACAGATGCATCTCCATTGTTTTGAGTCATACCTCTCCATGTATAATCACTTTGAAGGGTCGCATTTGCAGACACTGATGCTGCTGATGTGAATCCTGAAGCAAGAATCAAAGAGATACTAACCATTAATAATTTAAGTTTATTCATTACATCTCCTGTTTATTAATTAATAAATAAAAGTTAATTAAACCGGAAAATTTAGAACCTTAAATTTTCTAAATTTATTGATTAATTCTTATATATGTTCAATTAAAGTGCATTTAGAGTACTTGGTTAGAAAGAATGTGCTGTTTTAAAGCATGCTTGAAGTAAAAGTATCTTATTTTTTTTATTTAATGTTAAATGTGCTTTTAAATTTTAATTATGAATTTTAAAGCTTTCGTAACAGAAGAAACTGATGAAGGGTTCGTTTCAAAAGTAGTAGAAAGGTCTTTAGAGGATCTTCCTGAGGGAGATGTTTTAATCAAAGTATTATTCTCTTCTTTAAATTACAAAGATGCTCTTTCTGCTTCTGGAAATAAAGGAGTATCAAAAAATTATCCTCATTCTCCTGGTATTGATGCCGCTGGCATTGTTGAAGAATCAAATTCTGACGAATTCTCAATAGGGGACGAAGTGATTGTTACGGGATACGATCTAGGTATGAACACGTCTGGAGGATTTTCTGAATATATCAGAGTTCCTAAAGAATGGATTATTAAAAAACCAAATAATTTAGAATTGGAAGAATCTATGGCTTATGGAACCGCAGGATTAACGGCTGGACTATGTGTGAGAAAAATATTACTAAGCGGAATAAAGCCAGAAGATGGAGAAGTCTTTGTAACTGGTGCAACAGGAGGAGTAGGAATTGTTGCAGTAATGCTCTTGGCTAAACTTGGATTTGATGTTGTTGCAATTACTGGTAAAGATACTGAGATAGAACTTTTATTATCATTAGGTGCTAAGGAGGTGATTAATAGATCTGAATTCGAGGGAGAATTGAAAAGTCCTTTGGCAAAACCAAGATGGGCAGGCGGAGTAGATGCAGTTGGAAGCGATATATTATCCAACCTGATTTCAGCTACTCACCAAAGAGCGGCAATAGCATGTTGCGGAATGGTAGGTGGAATAAACTTAAATACAAGTATTTTCCCTTTTATTTTGAGAGGACTATCTTTGTTGGGTATTGATTCTGCAGAAACTTTAATAGATGTGAAAAAAGAAATATGGAATAATTTTGCTTCGGATTGGAAATTAGAAAAAATTAATGATCAAATAAAAGATGTCGGACTTGAGGAATTATCATCTGAAATAGAAAAAATTCTCAATGGCAAACAAGTTGGTAGAATTAGACTAAAAAATTAATCATGGAAGAAAATCAAGAAACACAGTTTGATGAAAAAGCGGCGGAGGCGGATAGCAAAGTTGATGCCTTAGTTGCGGTTATTATAATGCTGACTCTTACTGCAATGGTTGTTTTTTGGGTGGCCTCACAATGATGGATATAAGACAACTTTTAAAAGAAAATACACGAATTCCTGTTATAGGAGCTCCACTATTTACTGTTTCTTACCCTGAACTCGTAATTGCACAGTGCAAGGCTGGAATAGTTGGATCTTTTCCAGCGCTAAATGCAAGGCCTGCCGATCAACTAGAAGTGTGGATCGAAAAAATTTCTAAAGAACTAGAAGAATACAAAGATGCAAATCCTGAAAAAAAAGTTGCTCCTTTTGCAGTAAATCAAATTTGTCACAGTTCAAATGATCGGCTGGAACATGATATGGAAGTTTGTGTCAAACACAAAGTACCAATAATCATTACTAGCTTGAGAGCACCAAAATTTGTGACCGATGCGGTGCACAGTTATGGTGGAGTAGTTATGCATGATGTCATCAATATTAGACATGCAAAAAAAGCCTTGTCAGAAGGTGCCGATGGATTAATTTTAGTGTGCGCTGGTGCTGGAGGACATGCTGGCACTTTAAGTCCTTTTGCTTTGGTTAGAGAAGTAAGAGAATTTTTTGATGGGCCCATTGCGCTTTCTGGAAGTATTTCAGAAGGCTCGTCAGTTTTATCAGCATTAGCTTTGGGAGCAGATTTTGCTTATGTTGGAACTAAATTTATTGCAACTGAAGAAGCTAATGCTTCTCCCGGTTACAAGCAAATGATTATTGATAGTACTGCAGATGATATTATGTATTCTGCTACTTTTACTGGGGTTCATGGCAATTATTTGCGACCAAGCGTAGAGGCTGCTGGACTCAATCCAGAGGAACATACTTCTGGAAGCAAAGAGGACATGAACTTCAGCACGTCTGCAATAGCAAAAAAAGACAATTCTTCAAAAGCCTGGAAAGATATCTGGGGATCTGGACAAGGAATCGGTTCAATTAAAAATGCTCCATCTGTTCAAAGTGCAGTGGATCAAATGGTTTCTGAATACGAAGATGCTAAATCTAGGCTGAATAATTTTTAATTATTTCTAGATAACAAAAACTGATCAAATTCCATATGCATAATAGATTTAGCTTGAGCAAAAGCCAATTCGTTTGCACTTTTTTTGATCATTTTTAACTGTAATCCTGGCATCTTTTTAAACTTACTAATCCATTTCTTTAAGCACTTATTTTTATCTTCTAAATCAAAGGTTTCATTTAAAAATCCTTTATTTTGCATTTCTAGAGCATTAAATTTTTCTCCGCTTAAAATTACGTGCTTTGCTTCTGAGAGACCTAAACAACTTATTGCAAGAGGTAGACCAAACCAGCTTAAGTTCATACCTAGCTCAATTTCCGGATAACCAATTAAGGAATTTTTTTCAGCTATTCTAAAATCACAAGCCGAGGCGATTACAGCGCCTCCCCCCAGACAATAACCTTCAATCATACAAATAGACAATTGAGGCAAGTTTAGAATTGAGTTTATGCATTTTCTTCCATAATTTTCGTGCCAATAATCTTCAAGAGTTTTATTTTTTTTTATTTCTGTTATGTCAGCTCCAGCAGAAAAATTTTTTGATGTAGAAGAAATGACGACTATTTTAATTTTTTTATTCAAAGCAATTTCTTCACAAGCTTTCGAAATTTCTTTTAAAGTGACTGAATTTAGAGCATTTAACTTTTTAGGATTGTTTAAAGAAATATAGCAAACTTGAGTTTTTTTTGTGATTGAAATATTTTTATAAATATTCATTCTAATTATTGCAGGTTCAGTTTAAGAGGATTCTTCAATATATTTTTGAGCATCCAAGGCTGCCATGCATCCAAATCCAGCAGAAGTAACTGCCTGCCTGTAGACAGAATCAGCAACATCGCCCGCAGCAAATACTCCCGGCTTGCTGGTTGAGGTAACGTCTCCTGTTAAACCGCTTTTGATTTGAATGTAACCATTTTTCATATCGAGCTGATTCTCAAATATTTCAGTATTTGGTTTGTGTCCAATGGCAATAAAAACTCCATCAACTTCTAGCAAACCATGATTATCTAATTTTATCTTTTCAACAAACTCATCGCCGATTACTTCTTTAAGTTGGTTGTTCCAAATTATTTCAACTTTTCCATTTTTTTCTTTTTCAAAAATTCTATCCTGAAGAATTTTTTCTGCTCTTAAAGCATCTCTTCTGTGGATAAGATAAACTTTAGAACAGATATTGCTCAAGTAAAGTGCTTCTTCTACAGCAGTATTTCCTCCGCCAACGACAGCCACTTCTTTATCTTTGTAGAAAAATCCGTCGCAAGTGGCACAAGCGCTCACACCTCGACCTAAAAACTCTTGTTCTGATGGAATACCTAGATATTGTGCAGATGCACCCGTCGCTATTATTAACGTCTGGGTACAATATTCGTTGCTTCCTTTTAATAGAAAAGGGTTTTTTGAAAGGTCGACCGATTCGATATGATCATTAATAATTTCAACATCAAATTGTTTAGCATGCTCTTCCATCCTGTTCATCAATTCAGGACCCTGCAAACCATCTGAGTCTCCCGGCCAGTTTTCAACATCCGTTGTTGTAGTAAGTTGGCCGCCCATTTCTAAACCAGTAATTAAAACGGGATCAAGTCCAGCCCTTGCGGCATAGATGCCAGCACTATAGCCAGCTGGCCCAGAACCTAAAATTATAAGTTTTTTTTCTTGAGTCATTTTTTTAAAAGAAAGATTAATTTAACTCTATTATACTTACATAGCTATAATGCAGAATAATATTCTTAAATTTTTTGAATAAAAAGAGAACATCTTCAATTTCTGAATCTGTAAGAGCCAGATTCCAAGTGAGTTCTTCGACAAAGAAGCTGCTCTTAGACCTTTTCGTTTTATTTCAATTGTTATCAGGAGTAATCCTTGGCCTTTCTTTACTGACATTTTCAATTAATGATTTCCAATGGATGGAATCTCCAGATGCTGCTGTTAGCAACAGCATTGGACTAGTTGGGGCTTGGATAAGCAGTTTGCTATATTCTTTCTTAGGACTTTCTGCTTGGATAATCTCATTAATTCTTTTTATCAATCCTCTCAATTATTATTTAAAGAAAACCGATGAATTAGATGGAGAGGCCCAGATTAAATCTGGGGTTTTTACTTTTTTAGGGTTTGTTATTTTATGTTTTTCGGTTTCTCTTTTAATTAGCTTACACATCGATCCATATAATAACTACTTCCCAGAGACTTCGGCTGGAATTTTTGGAAGTTATCTTTCATCAGTTACCTTGCCCTATCTTAGCTCAGTTGGCACAACCATCGTAGGAGCCTTTTTCTTTATGGTTAGTTTGAGTTTATTGGTTAATTTACACTGGCAAGAATTGATTTCAGTCTTAAAAGACAGGTTTATAAACCTTCTTTTTTACCTTAATAAAATATCGAAAGAAGGTCTCTCTTCTTTTAAAGAAAAAATAGCTAAAAGTAGAGAAAAGAAAAATAGGCAAGAATTTCTTAATCAACATAAATCAAAGATAAGATCGATGCCAAAACCTGAAATAAAAAAAGCTGAGTCTAAGATTCCAGAGGGCAAAAAAGTTATTTTAGAGAAGCAGGAAGAGTTATTTGAAAAGAAAATTCCTGGGGAGATGCCAAAAATTTCTTTGCTAGATGAAAGAAAAGAAGTCAATAAAGAAATGTCTTCTCAACAGCTTTATGAGTTAGATATTTTGAAAGAAGCATTAATTACTAAATTAGCAGAATTCAAAGTGACTGGTCCTGAGGGCGAATATGCAATTGTAAGAGAAACTATGCGCGGTCCTGTAGTAACTAGATTTGAAGTTGAACTGCCGAAGGGTATAAAAGTTTCAATGGTTTCAAATCTAAACAAAGATTTAGCTCGTTCGTTGGGAGTAGGCAGTATAAGAATAGTCGAAGTCATTGAAGGGAGAGAGACTATTGGGGTCGAAATTCCAAATGCCGATAGAGAAAGCGTTATGTTAGGTGAAGTTATTGCATCGAAGGAATTTGAAGACGCCAAAAGCCCTTTAACTCTAGCTTATGGAAAAGATATTGAAGGGAAACCAGTCCTTGAAGACTTGGCGTCATTACCACATCTTTTGATAGCCGGGACCACTGGGTCAGGAAAATCGGTTGCTCTTAATTCAATGTTAATGAGTATTCTCTATAAAGCTAACCCTCAAGAAGTTAAATTGGTTCTAATTGATCCAAAGATGTTGGAACTTTCGGTTTATGAAGATCTACCTCATTTGCTTTGTCCAGTTATTACAGATATGTCTGAGGCTGCTTATGGATTGAGATGGTGTGTAAATGAAATGGAAAGAAGATACAAACTTATGTCTGCATTATCCGTAAGAAACTTAAGTGGTTTTAATTCAAAAGTTAATAAAGCTACTGCTGATGGAAATCCAATTAAGGACCCAACAATGAAAATAGATGAAGAAAAAGGTATTACAGAAAATGATATTCCTGATTTGATTGAGTTACCTCAAATAGTTATAGCTGTTGATGAGCTAGCTGACTTGATGATGGTAGTTGGAAAGAAGGTTGAACAATTAATAGCCAGGTTAGCTCAAAAAGCAAGAGCTGCAGGGATACACATGTTGTTAGCTACTCAAAGACCTTCTGTTGATGTAATTACTGGTTTAATAAAAGCAAATATTTCTGCCAGAATGGCTTTTAATGTTGCATCTTCTATGGATTCAAGAGTAGTTTTAGATCAGGTTGGAGCAGAGCAGCTTTTGGGAAAGGGAGATATGCTTTATGTTGGATCTGGGACTTCAATTCCTCTTAGAGTTCATGGTGCTTTTGTTGGAGAAGAAGAAATAATAAGAGTCGTGAAAGATTGGAAGGATAAAGAAACAGTTAGTTATTTAGATGAAGTAACAAAAGCTCCCGAAGTCTCTGACGGAACAGACTCTGATGGAGATAATTCAGAAAAAGATGAGTTCTATGATCAAGCAGTTGCTTTTGTAGTTGAATCCAGACGAGCATCTATATCTGCAGTCCAGAGAAAATTTAGAATTGGTTACAACAGAGCAGCACGTTTGATAGAAACAATGGAAACCGCAGGCCTTGTAAGTGAGATGAATTCAAATGGAAATAGAGAGGTTTTAGCNCCAGGGCCTGATGCTGAATAAAAATCTCACAATTTTTTTTCTTATCTTTTTTCATTCAGTGTTAAATTCAGCTTGCTTGGAAGAACACAAACATTTATTAATTTTTTCCAAGGAGAAATTCTATAGCGCTGATTTCTCTCAATCATTTGAAAATAAAGAAAAAGAGACAATATTTGGCAAAATTATTTTAAAAAAACCTTTCTTTCTAAAGGTTTCAAATACAAATTTAAATTCGATCGAATCAGAAATTATTATTAATGAGAAATCAATTTATAGAATTGATTATGACCTAGATCAGGCGGTTAAATACAAGAAAGAAAATATTATTCATCAAATTCCTGCTGCATTCCTTCTCGAAGATTTGGAATCTATCTGTCTTAACTCCGCAAAGATAGATTGCTTTGATAATTCTTGCGCCATTTTTCCTAAAGATAAAACTTACATTTCCAAAATAGATCTTATTTTTGATGATACTTTTATAACAAACATTAAATATCGGGATGCTTTTGGAATTACGAGTGAAGTCATAATTACCAATTTTACCTCTCAGCCCAAACTTTCTTCTTCTGTATTTAGTTATAATTATGAAGTGAAAGATTTAATCTCGCTTGATTAAGATGATTGATATTCAAAATTTAAAAGAAAATTTATCCGAAACTATAGATAATCTATCAAGAAGAGGTTTTGAATTTGACAAAGATTATTGGCTAAAGACAGAGAAAAAAAGAAAAAAATTACAAGTTGAAACCGAACAACTGCAGGAAAATCAAAATAATTTAGCCCGAGAGATTGGAAAATTACAAAAAGATAAAAAAGACTTTTCAAAAGTAAAGAAGGAAGCATCAAAATCCTCTGCGGATTTAAAAATAAAAAAGAATGAACTTGATAAAGTTCAGGCTCAATTACAAGATTTCTTGTTATCAATACCAAATCTTATTGATACCAGAGTTCCAGATGGTAATTCAGAGGCAGATAATGTTGTTGTTGAAGAAATAGGAAAAAAACCAACATTTAATTTTGAAATTAAAGATCATCAAGAACTAGGTCTTTTGAGTGATGGAATGGATTTTGAGGCGGCTTCTAAGATTTCAAAATCTAGATTCGTGGTGTTCAAAGATTCGCTTGCTTTACTCAACAGGGCATTAATAAATTTCATGTTAGATGTTCATACGAAGGAACATTCTTATAAAGAGATTTACGTACCATTAATTGTTAACTCAGATTCTCTGACTGGAACAGGCCAATTACCAAAATTTAAAGAAGATCAGTTTAAAATTGATGATAGCGAACAGGACTTGTATTTGATTCCTACAGCAGAAGTTCCTGTAACCAATTATCACAGAAATGAGATTTTAGAATTAGCAAAGTTACCAATTTCATATGTTTGTCATTCACCTTGCTTTAGAAGAGAAGCAGGAAGTTACGGGCTTGATACCAAGGGCATTATTCGCCAACATCAATTTGAAAAAGTTGAACTTGTAAGTTTTGTAGAACCAGATAGGTCTGATGAACACTTAGAAATTCTTACCTCACATGCTGAAAATATTCTTAAGAAACTAAATTTGCCTTTTAGAAAAGTAATTTTGTGCTCAAAAGATATAGGATTTTCATCAAGCTTAACTTACGATTTAGAAGTTTGGCTTCCCAGCCAAGACAAATACAGAGAAATTTCTTCTTGTAGTAATTTTAGAGATTTTCAATCAAGAAGACTGAAAATAAGAATAAAGAAAGATAAAAAAAATATTCTTTGTCATACTCTCAATGGCTCTGGATTAGCAATTGGCAGAACTATGGCAGCAATCTTAGAAAATTATCAAAATGAAGATGGGACAGTGTCCATTCCCGAAGCACTTAAACCTTACATGAATGATATAGGGACGCTTTGATTTTTTTAATTCAAGATATTAAATATTACTGATAGAATCTTCATTCAAATTTAACTTCTTATATTATGGAAATTCTAATCGAATACGGTCTTTTTGTTTTAAAAGCTTTTACTATCATTGTTCTAATTTTTATACCCGTTTTCTTTTTAATATCTTCGATGCGTCAACCAATTGAAAAAAATGAATCTTTAAAAATAAAAAATTTAACTAAGCGATATCAATCAATGGCTAATTCCCTGAAAGTATTAACCATGAATAAAGAAGAAAAAAAGAAACTTAAAAAAACTCTTAAAAAAGAAAAAAAGGCCAACCCAAAAACAAAAAAGAAACCGGTTTATGTTTTAAATTTTCAAGGAGATATTGAGGCATCTAACGTAGAAAATTTAAAAGAAGAAATAAGTGCAATTCTTCAAAGTGAAACAAAATGTGAAGAAATAGTTCTCAACTTAGAAAGCGCAGGAGGTACTGTTATTGGATATGGTTTAGCTGCAGCTCAACTTCAGAGAATTAGAGATGCTGGAATCAAACTGACAGCTTGCGTTGATAAAGTAGCTGCTTCAGGCGGGTATATGATGGCATGTGTAGCAAATAAAATAGTTTCAGCTCCCTTTGCGATAATTGGCTCCATAGGAGTGGTAGCAGCAATTCCGAATTTCAGTAAAGTTTTAAAAAAATTAGATGTTGACTATGAGCTTCATACGGCAGGTGAATTTAAAAGAACGATTACTACTTTTGGAGAGACCACTGATGAAGGTAGAGAAAAGTTTAAAAAGGATCTTCAAGAAATTCATGACCTTTTTAAAGAGCATGTCTCAAAATTTAGACCTGAACTAAATATTTCCAAAGTTGCTACGGGAGAAATATGGGAGGGTACAAAAGCTTTAGAGGTAGGCTTGGTTGATGAGATCTCTACTAGCGATGAATACTTAATGAATTTTTCAAAGAAACATGAAGTATTTGAAATAAAATTTGAAACAAAGAAAAAAATACAAGATAAACTAAGCAGATTTTTAAACACACTACTTAAGGATTTCATAAATACCATCGATGAAACTTTAAACAAAAATAGATTCAAGTAAATTAAAAGGAGAGATAATGATTTTAGCTAGAGTAATATGTTTGCTTCCAGGATTAATGCTTTTACCGAGTGGTATAGGGTGGATGTTCAGCCCAGCTGAAACTAGTTCTAGTTTTGGATTCGTATTTGATGACTTAAGTTTGGCTGCTCAAAATGCTTTGATACGAGATCTAACAGCTTTCTTTTTGATTGTTCCAATACTTTGTCTTTTAAGCTCAATTACTGCTAATCATCGTTGGATTTTTGCAGTAGCAATTTTATTTGGATTAGTAGTCTTAGCTCATATTGTTGCCGCAACAATTCATGAAACAGGTTTTATAATGGAAATGTTCCTACCAGAAATTGTCATAATGATCCTTTCTATTGCGGGAACATATTTGATGGCAAAACAACAAAACAAAACTTAATTTAAATTAATTAAAGACTTGAAAAAAAATTAATTNAATTAGTAAATCAAAATTTTATTAAAATATATCTTTCAGTTTTATCAAAATAGTATCTAATACAACTTTNAATCATTTAACACATCGATATATATGAAACTTTACGTAGGAAATCTCCCATGGAGNATAGGCAATCAGGAATTAGAAGACTTATTTTCAAGTTTTGGAACTGTGACCTCTGCAAATGTTATAACGGATAGAGACACAAAAAGGTCTAGAGGATTTGGTTTTGTTGAATTAGATTCTGGAGGTCCAGAAGCAATTGAGGCAATGAATGAATCCGAAGTAGAAGGTAGAAAAGTTATTGTCAACGAAGCAAGACCAAAAACATAATTAAGTTTGGCTGATTTAGAGAATTAGCCCTCTATTCAGCCACCAAATTTTTGGCTGGAATGTATCGTTGCAGACGTTTCAGCCTCAAAAATTGAAATTTAATTTATTTTTTAAGAATCGCAGCTATTATTAGAAGCGATACCAAAGCAATTAAGCCTTCCTCGCCTATAATTGAAAGTATTGAAGAAAAATTCGATACCACTGATCCAAAAAAAGCAGTTTCAGGTCCAAAAATAATACCGATCAATAATGAAACAGCTACAAACAAAGCTAAGACTTCAGTAACTTTATAAAGAAAGGTTTTTACGGTTTCTAAATTCAACCAATCCATAATTTTTAAAAAGGGTAAGGGGCCTAATTAAAGACCCCTATACCTATATCTTCAGTTATCTGAGTAACTGTATAAGAATTGCAGCAGCTAAAAGCCCAACAATTCCGTTGTCACCTAATGTTTGTATGACAGCAATAAGCTGGTTTAAAACATCACCAAAGAAAAAAGAGTTTCCGCCAAAAACAATTCCAGCTACAACTCCCAACCCGATTACACCAACTAAGATCCCAGTTAAGCCTGAAACCAAGTCACGAATCATATTAAATGCATTTTCCATAATTTCCTCCCCAGAGTTTATGTAATTAGCAATACAAATTTAAACACATAAAAAAATGGAATAACTTTAAAAAAAAATTCTGGAACATCTTTTTTTAACTATTGTCAAACAAAGACAACAAATCTATACACAATTTTATAAATTTTCCAAACTTATGAATAAAAGATATAAATTTTTTACATAAAACTTATAATATTTAAGAGTTTGATATGGATTTAAAGAGAAGCATATATAAAAAAATTTATAATTCTAAAGATGGCAGTATTGATTGGAAATGGAATGAAAAAAAATTCAATCGAATTGCTTTGGTTAATAGATTAATTGAAAAAACTGCTGGGTTGAATAGCAATTATTTGGAGATTGGTTGTGATCAGAATGAACTTTTTGATTCTGTAACTTGCTTCAATAAAATAGGAGTAGATCCTGCTTCAGGAGGCACTCATAAAATGACTTCTGATGATTTTTTTAAAGATAATAAACAATGTTTTAATGTAATTTTTATTGACGGTCTTCACGAACACTCCCAAGTTAGAAAAGATGCTTTAAATAGCCTAGATTGTATTGATGAAAATGGTTGGATTGCATTTCATGACTTTTTGCCAGCAAATTATTTAGAACAACATCTCCCAAGATTAGGCAATGGCTGGCCTTGGACAGGAGATTGTTGGAAGCTTGCTTATGAATTGAGTCAAGCTAAAAACATTGAATTTAAAATTGTTGAAATAGATCGAGGAGTTGGACTCATGAAAAAAATTTCTAATGATTATTTTGTTCCAGATCTATCTAAAGATTTAATTGGATCAGAATTTGATAAATTTCTAGAAATTCTAGATGATCTGCCTTTGTGCAGTTTCGAAGAGGCAATAAATTGGATAGGTTAAGTTTTTAAAAAATACATTAAAAAACCTGTATAGTTTTTAATTTTTGGAGGGGTGGCAGAGCTTGGTTGAATGCACTGGTCTTGAAAACCAGCAGGTCAGAAATGGCCTCGTGGGTTCGAATCCCACCCCCTCCGCCAGTTAGCAAATATTTGATGTCTGAACAAGTAAGAATATTTTCGTATTTACCCAATCCAAGAGTGTGGAAATCAATGATTGCTGCAAAGATAGGAAAAGTAAATTTAAAAATTATAGGGGATAAACCAAAAAAATTAAGTAATTGGCTATGGGATTTTGATGCTAAAGAAATAGATTTCTTAAAATTAGGTGAATTAAAAGTTTTTGAGAGAACAAGCAAAAGAGGATTCAAAGGAAAATTATATAAAACTGATAAATTTCTTGAAAAACATCCTTTTGGAACTGTCCCTGCTGGATTTAACTCTGATGGAACTGAAGGTATATTTGAATCCAATAGTATTATGAGAGCTGTTGCAAGAGTATCTGAAGAGAAATCTCTTTATGGCGACGAAGATCCATTTAAACAATCAAGAATTGATAGTTTTCTAGATGCAAATCTTGTGTTTGCAAGAGAGTTTCAAGTTTATGTTTTAGAAATTAATATGCTGAATCAATATTTGCATGAGAGAATGAAATCCGCTTACTTATTTTATTTAGATGGTATAGAAAAGGCTTTATCAAATGGTAAATTTATCGTGGGAAGTGTTTTAACAATTGCAGATATATCGTTTGTTTGTGATGTTGCTCAATTTTTACGTGAAAGGGATCTGGAAAAAATAATAAATGAGCAGGGATTCGAAGTAATATCAAAAAATTTTGAAAAAGAATTTCCTAAAGCAGCAAATCACTTAAAAAGATTAGCCAAAAAAGAGGAATTTAAAGAAATTATGTTCGATTATCTCGAAAAAGTTCTATAATTTAGTTTNTAAAATCCTTTATTTATAAAAAGTTTTTTTTTAATTCAAACTTAGTCTAAAAAACCTCAATTTAGGTATTGTATTTTATTTTTATTTTCTCTAATATAAATTCATAACTTAGTGGAAAACTTAACAACTCGAGACGGTAAGAAGGAAACTAAGGAGTAGAAGAAGAAGGGTGAAAAGATGAAAGAAATTTCACCACATGCAGGGAAAGGGTAACTCGCCTGCACTAGAAAACCCACTAGACCCCTTCAACTTCGATAATTAAACACCACTTTGTGGTGTTTTTTTTTATACTATACCCATGTCCACAATTCTAACCGGCATTACAACTAGCGGCACTCCGCATTTGGGTAATTATGTAGGCGCAGTAAAACCTGCTCTCGAAAAAATAAAAGAATCAAAAAAATCTTTTCTTTTTTTAGCCGACTACCATTCATTAATCAAACAACAAGATCCTGAAATTACTCATAAATCTAGTTTGGAAATTGCTTCTGCTTGGCTGGCTTGCGGATTAGATCCTGAAGAAACTTTTTTTTATAGACAGTCAAAAGTTCCTCAGATAATGGAGTTGAATTGGATTTTATCTAATACAACTTCAAAAGGACTTTTAAATAGGGCGCATGCTTATAAAGCGGCACAAGATTTAAATTCTGAAAAAAAAGCAAGTGACCCAGATAAAGGTATTACAGCTGGTTTGTTTAATTATCCAATACTCATGGCTGCTGATATTTTAATATTTGATACTGATATCGTTCCAGTAGGAAGCGATCAAAAGCAACACATTGAAATGGCTAGAGATATAGCAGCAAGATTTAATCATTTGTATGGAGAAACTTTTAAAATTCCAGAAGCATATATTTCTAAAAATATACCTCTTTTGTTGGGTACAGATGGAAGGAAGATGAGTAAATCATATAAAAACTATATTGAACTATTTTCTGAAGAAAAAGCTTTAAAGAAGTCATTAAATAGAATTATTACTGATTCTTTAATACCTGGAGAGCCAAAGGAAACGAAGAATTCAGTTTTGTATAATTTTTTTCAAGCATTTGCAAACGATACATATATAGAAGAGGTAAATAAAATGTTTTCTGATGGTAAAGGTTGGGGAGAACTAAAATCAGATCTTTTCAATTTAATTAATACTGAATTGAAAGACATAAGATCAAAGTATTTTTACTTTCTTGACAATGCAAATGAAGTTGAAGCTATTTTGAACAAAGGAGAAATTCAAGCTTCTGTCCTTGCAGAAAAAAAACTTGTAGATATAAGAAGCAAAATTGGAATAAAACCATTAGATGAAAAATAAAAAAAATCTCTTAATTTATCCAAAAAATATAAATTTTGAGTTTCTAGGGCTAGAGTTTATGAGGCTTCATAAACATGGGCAGGGAATCATTTCAAGATCAAGGTGTTCTCATTCAATAGAAAAGCATGGGTTCCCTTTTATTATTGATAAGTATTTATCTGAAGATTTTAATAACTTTCAATTAACAGATTTTATGTTTTTAAGGGCGACAGGTTTTCATGGTCCTTTTTCAAGTAAATTTTTATCTAGTAAAGATTTTGAACAATTAGATAGTAAAAAAATTAAAAAAAAATTATTGAGAGTATTAAAAAAAAATAGAACTAATACTCCCGAAATTTCTGAAGAAGTTTTGACAAGATTTAAATATTTTATCGACGTCATTTTTAATAGAAAAACTATTTGTTTTTTTTTGAACAGATTAATAAGTGATGAAAAAAACAAAATAAAATTTGAACATGAATGGTCTCACGCTTTAAATGAATATCATGAGTTTATTATATTTTCTCTAGAAGCAAACGAGTGTTTTTCTATAGTCCTTGCTTATGATTAACGAGCAAGAAAAGCCACATAAATCCATTTGGTTTCTTTCGGCTGCCTTAGCATGTGTGGGAGCAGGACAAACAACTGTATTTATTCTTATTCCATCAGAAGTAAGAAGTTTGGGATTTAGTGAGTTTGAGGTTGGACTAATTTTTTCAATATCTGCTTTAGCTTGGATGATATTCAGCCCTTTTTGGGGAAGATTAAGTGATAGGTTTGGCAGGGGCTCTATTTTTTTAATTGGGATGATTGGGTTTGCACTTTCAATGGCTTCTTTTGCTGCTATTTTAATTTCGGCTCAAAATTTTTTACTACCTTTAGCGTTAGTTTTCCCTTTATTAGTATTAACAAGATTAATAAACGGACTCTTGGGAAGCGCTGTTAGACCTGCTGCTGGAGGAAGAATAGCTGATTTAACTTCACCAACAACTAGAACGGCAGGATTTGCTCGATTTGATGCAGGCTGGCAATTTGGAATTGTAATTGGGCCTATAGTTGTAGGGCTTTTGTTATCTATTTTTAATGAAAACCTCCTTGCTCCTTTCTTATTTATAGCTTTATTAGGATTGATAATTGGTTTTTACAATTACAAAAATATGATCGATGAAAATGGATTTACAGAATCTGAAAACATAACAAAACTTAAATTTTATGATTCAAGAGTTTGGCCCTCATTGTTGGTAGCATCTTTTATGGGAATCTCGAATGCATGTTTGGTCTTAACATCTGCTCTTTATACAAAAGATGTAATAGTAACTAGTGGAGAAAGTGTTTATGCAGTAATAGCTATTGGTTTTTCATTAGTAGCTATGTCAGGAATGTTTGCCAATTTGTTCATCGTTGATAAATTTAAAATCAGACCCCTGAATCTCATCAAATGGGGGTGTGCATTAATTTTATTCAGTTACTTATTTTTAGCCAATGCCACTTCGATACCTAATTTATATTTATCATTAATTATGTTTGGCCTGGGTTCAGGTCTAATAAGACCTGGGAACATAACTATCCTTTCATTGTCTGTAAGTCCAAAGGAACAAGGTGCTGCAAGTGGTTGGATGGGTACAGTTTTTCCAATTGGACATTTAATAACGCCTTTTACGATAATGCCTCTTTATATGTTGAGTCCAAATTTACCGTATTTAGCCATTAGTTTTTTGGCTTTATTACTAATAGTATTTATACTTTTAAACCAAAAAAAATATTTTTATCATTAGGATTAAAAAATTATGTTTAAAGAAGATGCGTTAGAAGGAAAAAGAATTTTAGTCACAGGCGGAGGCAGCGGCTTGGGCAAAGAAATGGCAAAACATTTTTTATATCATGGTGCCGAAGTGATTATTTGCGGAAGAAGAGATTCAGTTCTTAAAGAAACAGAAAACGAGTTAGCAGAAACTACTAATGGAAAGATTTCTTCTTTTAGTTTAGATATTAGAGATTCTTTAGCAATTGAAGAAGCTATTGATACAGTTTTTGCTAATGGCGGCCTTGACGGGTTAGTGAATAATGCTGCCGGTAATTTTATAAGTAGGACCAAAGATTTATCACCAAATGCTTTCAACGCCATCGCTTCAATTGTTTTTCATGGAACATTTAATATGACAAATACAGTTGGAAAAAAATGGATTGAACAAAATAAACCTGGAAGTATTTTATCAATTACAACAACTTGGGTTTGGACTGGTTCTCCTTTTGTTGTCCCTTCAGCAATGTCTAAATCAGGAATAAATGCAATGACAAAGTCTTTAGCAGTAGAATGGGGACCTCATAATATTAGATTAAATTGCATTGCTCCCGGTCCATTTCCCACTGAAGGAGCTTGGTCTAGATTGAGTCCTGAAACAGAAGGTAACAAAGGTGCATTGGACCAAAGTTCAATGTCGTCTAATCCAATGGGCAGAGTGGGGGAAATGAGCGAGTTAGGCAATCTCGCAACTTTTTTGATGTCCGATGGATGCGATTATTTGACGGGACAAACCATTGCAATTGATGGAGCAGCTTATCTTTCTGCTGGAGGCACTTTTGCAAGTTTAGGAAAACTTAAGGATGATGATTGGACAAAAATAAGAGATACTATTAAAAAAAGTAATGAAAAAGATAAAAATTTAAGAAATACTAAATAAAACCAAATGGGAGAATATATGTCTAACGAGAAAATACAGGAAATGGAAAAGGTCCTTAAACTTCAAAAAAAATTATATATTGAAGAAGAGACGCCTAGTTTAGAACTAAGAGAAGATAGACTAAATAGATGCGTTGAAATGCTTAAGAAATATAATGTTGAAATTCTAGATGCTATTCAAGAAGATTTTGGTAATAGAGATTATAAAGCAGGTTTCATATCAGAAATTATGTCTACAATTGGGTCTATTAATCATGCTAAAGAAAATGTAAAAAAATGGATGAAAGACGAGAGGAGGAAAAGCAATCCTTCTCAACCTTTTGCAATAAGGACAGTCATGTCTTTATTTGGGGCAAAATCATGGATTAAGTACCAGCCTTTAGGAACAGTAGGAGTAATTAGTCCTTGGAATTTTCCAATAAACCTTGTTCTATCTCCATTGGGAACAATTTTTGCTGCAGGCAACAGAGTAATGATCAAACCTTCTGAATTTACTCCGGTGACTTCTGACTTGACGGAGAAAATGTTCAAAGAATTTTTTGACCCATCCGAAGCTGCAGTTTTTACTGGTGGACCAGATGTAGCTGCGGCATTTAGTGCATTGCCTTTTGATCACTTGCTATTCACAGGAAGCACACAAACTGGAAAATTAGTAATGAAGTCAGCTTCAGAAAATTTGGTTCCAGTAACTTTAGAGCTTGGTGGAAAATCACCTGTAATAGTTGACGAAAACGCTGATTTGAAAAATACAGCTACTAAGGTCATGAGAGGAAAGACAATGAATGCAGGGCAGATCTGTTTAGCCCCTGATTATGTAATGGTACCGAAAGGAAAATCTGAGGATTTTGTAAAAGAGTCTGAAACCGCAGTTAAGTCCATGTATGAGGATTTAAAATACAATCAGAGTTATACATCTGTGATTAATGAAAAACATTACGATCGATTAAATAATTTAATCGAAGATGCGAAAGAAAAGGGTGCAGATATACGAGTAATCAATCCCGCAGATGAAGATTTTAGTCAACAAGAGGTTCATAAAATTCCACCAACTCTTATATTAAATCCTACGGATGATATGGATATTATGAAAGAGGAAATATTTGGTCCCTTGCTGCCGGTTAAAGAATATGATGATTTTCAAGAGACTATAGGTTACGTAAATTCCAAAGACAGGCCTCTAGGTTTGTACTATTTTGGGAATGATAAAAAAAGAGAAAATGACGTTTTAAATAACACTATCTCAGGTGGGGTGACTCTAAATGATGTTATTTGGCACATAGGCCAAGAAGATATTCCTTTTGGCGGAGTCGGACCAAGTGGAACTGGAAATTATCATGGTTTTGATGGTTTTAAGAACTTCAGTCATGCAAAAGCAATTTATAAACAATTTTCAGCCGACCTATTGGCTCCAATGATGCCTCCCTATAAAGGAAAGCAATTTGAATCGACCAAAGACTCAGTATTGAAATAGTTTTTCTGTATAGTTTTATATCTTATGGAAACTAAGGATATATCTCTATCAATCGCTTTTGAATACCTTAGATCTAAAAATAAGGGAGCTACCGCTTTTGTTTCTTCTTTAGCGTATGCCTGCGTTGCAATTGGAGTAGCTGTTTTGATAATAGTTTCTTCCGTTATGAATGGTTTCGAAAAGGAACTTCGAGATAGAATACTTAATGTTATCCCTCATGCTTCAATAATGGGAGTTGTTCCAATTTCAAATTGGAATGACGTGTATAAATCATTGAAAGAGCATCCTAAAGTAATTGGAGTTTCTCCCTTTGTTCAATCTCAAATGCTAATAGGTAGTTCAGAGGAAGTATACGGATCTAATTTAGTCGGAATAGTTCCAGATTCTGAAAAGAACGTTTCTGTTGTCTCTAATTTTATTATAAAAGGCAGTTATGACTCCTTGAATGAGCAAGCAGATAACATAATTTTAGGAGAGCTGTTAGCAAGAAAATTAAATTTAGATGTTGGTAATCAGGTGTCTTTAATGCTTCCAGACACCAAAGCATCATTTGCTGGCTATTTTCCAAAAATAAAAAACTTTAGAGTTACAGGAATTTTTAGAGTTGGAGCTCCTGATATAGATGAGGGAGTTGCTTATGTAAATATTTCTAAAGCAGCGAATTTATTGTCGATTAAAGATCAAGTTCAAGGTTTTAGAATAAAGTTTGACGATTTATTTGAGGCTAATTATTTGTCATGGGAAGTTCTGATGGATGTAGAAGATCAAACTGATCAAATATTAATTTCTGAAAATTGGACAGTAACATATGGACCTTTATTTGAAGCGATAATGATGGAAAAAACATTGGTTGGAATTTTGGTATTTTTAATAGTTATAGTTGCAGCTTTTAATATCGTTTCGATGTTAATTATGATGATCAATGATAAAAAAGCTCAATTAGCAATTTTCAAAACCATGGGCATGTCAAAATATGAGATTAGAAAAATTTTTATTTACCTTGGCGCAATGATTTCTTTAATTGGTTCTTTAGTTGGCCTTGGATTAGGAATTTTTTTTACTTATTTACTTTCATCAAGATTTTTTGAAGAAGTTATAAATTCTCTCATGCAAGATACGTATTTCATTAATTACTTTCCAGTAGATATAAGGATTTCTTGGGTCCTTTTTATCTTAATTTCTACGATAACTCTAACTCTTTTGGTCTGTCTGTATCCTGCCAGAGTTGCTTCCAAAGTTGTTCCAGCTGAGGTTTTAAGGAATGAGTAATAAAGTTATTGAAGCAAAAGATTTAAACAAAAAATTTTTTGATAATTCAAATGTTATTGAAGCAGTAAATGAGGTCAGTTTTTCGGTTAATGAATCTGACATAATGATTATCTTTGGACGTTCCGGTTCAGGTAAATCAACACTTCTTTATATGTTAGCCGGTTTAGAAACCGTTACTAGCGGGCAAATAAAATTTGAAAATTATGATTATCAAGATTTAACTCTTGATGAGCTTGCATCAATAAGGAGGAAAAATATCGGATTTGTTTACCAATTCCATCATTTAATTCCTGAATTCAAAGCAATTGATAATGCAGCATTTCCTCTCCTACTAAACGGTGAGTCAAAAGAAGTTGCTTATGAAAAATCAAAAGAAATATTATCTAAATTTGGACTTGAAAAAAGATTATTCCATAAGCCCAATCAACTATCTGGAGGAGAAAGACAACGTGTTGCCATCGCAAGAGCTCTTATACATGACCCAAAATTTGTTTTATTAGACGAACCTACAGGAGATCTAGATCGAGAAACTGCTCAAGAAGTTAGAAAAATGTTAAAAGATTTTATGATTAATTCTAAATCTTCCTTAATAATAGCTACTCATGATAGAAGCTTTGAAGAAATATCAGATTTTCAGAAGACAATGGACTCAGGTTATTTTATATAAACTTTAAGGAACAATTTACATGTCTTATATAATCCTCTCAGGTGGTTTCATAATTTGGCCAATAATTTTGCTTTCGATTATCTCTTTAGCCATCGTAATTGAAAAAACATGGAATTTGGCTAGAGATGCAGTATTGCCAAAGGATCTAACCAAAGACGTAATATCCCAAATTGAAAAAAAATCTTTAACGACCAGAATGAAAGAAAAAATGGCTAGCGACTCTGTTCAGGGAACGATTTTTTTTGGACTCATGGAGGAAAGGTTAAAAAGTAAAACTAATTTAAGACTTCGCGCTGAGGAAATTGGTAGATTTGAAATAAATAGACTTGAAAAATTTATGACATTGTTAGGAACAATTGCTTCTGTTTCTCCTATATTAGGCCTTTTAGGAACGGTAACCGGAATGATTTCTATATTCAGTAATTTGTTAGTTTCAGGAACTAATTCAATTGGACCTCTAGCTGGAGGAATTGCAGAAGCTTTAATTACAACAGCTGCCGGATTAATAGTCGCTATACCAAGTCTTATTTTTTATAGATCTTTTAATAGGACGATAGAAAATTATTCTCTAGAGTTGGAAGAAGAATCCAATAAATTAATTAATTACTTATCAAAAAATTGAAGTTTAAGAAAAAAAAATCTCCTGAAATTAATTTAGAAATTACACCTTTGGTGGATGTTATTTTTTTATTACTCATATTCTTTGTATTGAGTACCCAGTTTATTGATTTAAAAACAATGTCGATCGAATTACCCACTATTGATAAAGAAACAATGAGTAATTTGCCGGAAAAAAGAGTCAAAATAGAGATATCTAAAGAAGGAGAGGTTTTGATCAATAATACAATTTTAGATAATTTTTCTATTAAGACTCTAAACAAAGAACTTAAAGCTATTTCCCCTGAAATAAAAACAGCCATTATTTCTGCAGATTCAGANACAAAATATCAATACTTAGTTACCATTATGGAATCCTTAAATAGAAACGGCTTCAAAAATATTCAAATAAATGGAGTTTCACAGGGAAATTGATATGTCTAAAAAGAAATCTTACTATCTCAGACTACTTTCTTATGTAAAACCCTATTATGGCTATTTTTTAATAAGTTTCTTTGGATTTGCAATTTTTGCTTCAACGCAAGTCGCAATAGCCGAGTGGTTCAAGCAAATTGTTGATTACATTTCTGCACCCGATGAATCAAAGTCACTTTTTCTGCCCTTAGCTTTAGTAGGATTAGCGGTTTTTCGAGGAATAGGCTCTTACTTAGGTCATTTTTTCATGCATTATGTGTCTTTGAATTTAGTTCACGATCTAAGATCTGAATTATTTAAATCGTTAGTTTTTCTGCCTTCAAAGTATTATGACGAAAATAATAGAGGTCATCTTTTATCAAGAATTACTTTTAATGTCGGCCAAGTAAGAGATTCTGGCAGTGAGGCAATTAAAATTCTATTTAGAGAAGGTTTAATAGCAATTGGTCTTCTAAGTTATCTCTTGTACCTTAACTGGAAACTTTCACTAGTATTTTTAATAACTGCTCCATTTATAAGCGGGATTATATACATAGCAGCAAGAAGGCTTAAAAGAGTAAGCACTAGACTTCAAAATGCTATGGGAGACGTAACTCATGTTAGTTCTGAATCAATAAATGCAAATAAGGAAATAAAGTTATTCAATCAACAAGAAGCTGAAAATTTGAGATTCAAAAAAGCAAGTATGGATAATACTATTGCTTATTTAAAATTTGAATCAACCAATGCAATTTCATCTCCTTTAATACAAATCATTCTCTCTCTTGCTTTGGCTCTTATAACTTGGATTGCTATAGATTCAAATGTATTGGAGGTAATGACTGCTGGAACTTTCATTGCTTTTTTCGGTGCAGCCGGAATGTTGGCTAAGCCTATAAGACAATTAACTCAGGTAAATGCAATGATACAAAGGGGTGTTGCAGCATCTGAAACTATTTTTGATCAACTTGATGAGTTACCAGAACAAGATAATGGAAATGTTATTTTAAATGAGTGTAAAGGCAAGCTTGAATTTAGAGATGTCTCGTTTGGTTACGAAAACTCTAAAGAAGTTACATTAGATAAAATATCTTTTAAAGCTTCGCCAAGTAAAACTCTTGCGATAGTTGGTTCTTCAGGAGCAGGGAAGTCAACTATAATAAATCTGATTCCAAGGTTTTATGATGTATCCAGTGGAGAAATTTTAATTGACGATAACTCCTTAAATGAAATAGAACTTTCAAATTTGAGAGAAAATATTTCAGCAGTAGGACAAACAACTGTTTTATTCAACGATACAGTCTTAAACAATATTAAATACGCTAATCCGGAAGCTTCCGAAGAAGAAATAATTGAAGCATCTAAACAAGCTCATGCCCATGAGTTTATTTCGGAACTCCCAGACAAATATGAAACCTTAATTGGTAATGATGGGACTTTATTATCAGGTGGACAGAGACAAAGAATTGCTATCGCAAGAGCTTTTTTAAAAAAATGTTCAATTTTGCTATTAGATGAAGCAACCTCAGCGCTGGACTCTGAATCTGAAAAACTTGTTCAAGATGCAATAGAAAACTTAAAAATTGGTAAAACCACAATTGTTATAGCTCACCGTTTGTCTACAGTTGAAAATGCGAATGAAATAATTGTAATAAAAAAAGGAAAAATTGTTGAACAAGGAAATCACAAAGATTTACTTTCTTTAGAAGGAGAATACTTCGAACTTTATAAAAATCAATTTTCTGATAACGATCTACCAATTCCAGAAGAATCTAAAGTATTCATTCCTCCTATAAAAATAGAAGAAAAAACTCCACAAGGAATAATTGAAAAAGCCTGGTATGAAAATAAGTCATGGATAAAGTTTATGCTACCTTTGTCTTGGCTATTTAATTTTCTAACCAAAATAAGAAAAAGTAGACAAAAAAAGAACTCATGGAAACCTGATCAAAAAGTAATAGTAGTAGGAAATTTGAGTGTGGGAGGAAACGGTAAAACTCCTTTTGTGATATGGCTAGCTAATCTTCTAAAAGACAAAGGACTAAAACCTGGAATTGTTTCAAGAGGATATAAAAGCTCATCTTCTAAATTTCCGCTAGACGTTAATGAGCAAACTAATGTTAATGCCTCTGGAGACGAACCGAAGCTTATTTTTAATCAGACTCATTGTCCAACTGTAATCTCTCCAGATAGAGTGGAAGCAGTAAAATTTCTTTTAAAAAAGCATAATTGTGATGTAGTAATAAGTGATGATGGAATGCAGCACTATAAGCTTGATAGGGATTTAGAAGTGGCGTTAGTTGATGGTTTTAGAAAATTTGGAAACGGATTCACTTTTCCCGCTGGTCCTTTGAGAGAGCCTTTAAAAAGATTAAGAGACGTTGATTACATCATAAACACAAATAAATTTTATACTGAAGAAGAAAATTTGTCTGATAAGGATGTATTAATGACATATGAGCCAGTTTCATGGGTTAGATTAACCTCAGAAGAAGAAATAAAAATTGAAGATTGGCCCTATGAAAAACTAGTATATGCGGTTGCAGGCATTGCAAATCCAAATAATTTTTTTTCTACACTCAGAAATTTAGGATTTGAAGTAATTGAAAACCCTTTTCCTGATCATCACACTTATAACAAAGCTGATTTTATTGGCCTTGAAGACTTGCCAATAATTATGACCGAAAAAGATGCAATAAAGTGTAGAAATATTACTGGTAATTTTTGGTACCTTAAGATTAAGGCAAAATTATCTGAAGATTTTGCCGATAAGATTTATAAAGAAATTGTATCTTGAAAAAAATAGTTATCATTCCAGCTAGATTAGATTCTGAGCGTTTACCAGAGAAACCACTTAAATTAATTGGCAAAAAACCTATGATTGAATGGACTTATAAAGCTGCATGTAATTCTATTGCAGATGAGGTTTTTGTTGCTACTGATTCAAATAAAATTAAAAAAGTAGTAGAGGAGTTTAAAGGAAAAGCAGTTTTAACATCAGATCAGCATCAAACTGGAACCGATAGAATATTTGAAGTAGCTAACAATCTTGATTTACAAGACGAAGACGTTGTAATCAATGTACAGGGAGACGAGCCTTTCATTGACCCAGTTGATATCAATAATATTTTTAATTCTTTTTTAGAAAATGGAGACAGTTTTCCTTCAAAATTAGAAAGTATATTAAATCATGAAATGACTACCTTATATTCAGCCCACGAAACTTTGCCGGTTAAAAATAATTCTAACGAAGTGAAAATTAAAGTTGATGAATGTATTTCGTTAGATTTTTCTAGAGAAGTTGAAGGAGATACCTCAGATTGGTTCATTCATCTTGGAATTTACGGTTACAAATTTAATTGTTTAAAGAATTTTGTAAAATGGCAACAATCTAAACGAGAATTAGAATCTAAACTAGAACAATTACGCGCACTAGACAATGGTGTAATGATAAAAGCTTTGCCATCAAAGTCGTTATTTCATCTTGGTGTTGATACCAAAAAAGATCTAGAAGAAGCAAATGAAATTGCCAAAAAATTTTAGTTCAAACCATAGTCTAAAAGAGAATAATTCTTTAAAGCTGAATTATGCTGCTGATTATTTTGTATCTTGTAATTCAGAAAAGGATCTTTTTTTAATATACGATTTCCTCGAAGAAAAAAAAATAAAATACTGGATTTTTGGAGATGGGACTAATCTAATCTTGAAAAATAATTTGAAAGGACTAGTTATTAAAAATAATTTAAAAGGATTTTCTGTCAATGGAAATTCTGTAATAGTTAGTGCTGGAGAGAATTGGGATGATGTAGTATCCAAATCATTGAAAAAGAATTTATATGGATTAGAAAATTTATCAGGAATACCTGGATCTGTTGGAGCTTCACCAATACAAAATATTGGCGCATACGGCTCCGAAATATCAAATTTTGTAAATTATGTAGAAACTTTTAATCTCGAAAAAGGTCGTTTTGAAATATTTTCCAATCAAGCATGCAACTTTTCATACCGAGAAAGTATTTTTAAGAGAAATCCTAACTTAATGGTAACTAAAATTTGCCTTGATCTTAGTCAAGAATTTAAACCAAATACTCATTATGAAGCTTTACCAAAGTCAGTTAAAAATGCTGGCGAACAAAGAAAAAATATTTTAAGCATCAGATCTCAAAAATTACCTGACCATCAGAAAATTCCAAATGTGGGAAGCTTTTTTAAAAATCCAATAATATCAGAGATGCAACTTAAAAAACTATCTGCAGATTTTCCTGATATTAAAAATTACTTACTTGAAGATAAAAAATACAAAGTTTCTGCTGCTTGGTTGATAGAAAATGCTGGATTGAAGAATTCAAAAAAAGGAGATTGTGGCATTTCAAACAAACATGCTCTTGTTTTTTACAACTATTCTGAATCGTCTGATTTCATATTGTCTTACTCCTCCGAAGTAATAGATATAATTGAGAAGAAATTTGGAATTATTTTGGAATACGAACCTTCAATAATTAGCTAAAGATGAATAAAGAAGTTAATACTGCAAGCATACTTAAAGATATATTAGACGCTCAAAAAACAGCTGGAGAATTACCTCCAGTAGAAAAATGGAATCCACCTCTTTGCGAAAATGTTGAAATGCAAATTTCAAAGGATGGTAAATGGTTTTTTATGAATTCTCTTATAGGAAGAGAAAAAATGATCAAGTTATTTAGTTCGGTATTGAGGCTTGATGATGACGGTTCTTACTATCTAGTAACACCAGTAGAAAAAATTAAGATAGATGTTGCTGATAAACCGTTCGTTATTGTTACTTACGATAAAGAAACAATTGATAATCAGGAAACCTTTTTTTTTCAGACCAATGTAGGCGATGTAGTTCCGCTGAATTCTAGTCATCCTCTTAGGGTAGAATTTTCTGAAGAAACTGAAGAGCCTTCGCCATATCTTTTAGTTAGAAAAAATTTGGAAGGATTGATCTCAAGAAACGTATTTTATCAATTAGTGCAAGAAGCTTCATTAAACGCTGACACAGAAGAACTTATAATAAAAAGCGCTGGGATTGGTTTTTCTTTAGGAAAAATAAAATGAGGTTGATCTTTTACATGTTCGGATAGTTTGGACCACCCATGCCTTCTGGAGTTACCCAAACTATATTTTGACTTGGATCTTTTATGTCGCATGTTTTGCAATGGACACAATTTTGAGCGTTTATTTGAAATTTTTTTTCGCCTTCTTTTTCTACAACCTCATAAACTCCTGCTGGACAATATCTTTGTGCCGGTTCGTCATACTCGGGAAGGTTTACAGAAATTGGAATTGATGCATCTCTGAGCGTTAAGTGACAAGGTTGATCTTCCTCATGATTGGTGTTTGATAAAAAGACAGACGAAAGTTTATCAAAACTTAATACTCCATCTGGTTTGGGGTAGTCTATCTTCTCTGATTCTGAAGCTTTTTTCATACAAGCATAGTCTGGTGTTTTATGCCTCCATGTAAATGGCATTTTTCCTCTAAAAAGAAACTGTTCCACAGCCATAACGAAACCCCCAAGCAAGACTCCATACTTATGAATTAAAGCGGCCATATTTCTAGATTTGTATAAATCAGTTTCAATCCAAGATGATTTAAACCTATCTTCAAAATCAACTAAATCTTCTCCTATTTTATTTTTAGAGATTGCCTCGAAAGCAGATTCTGCAGCAATCATTCCGGATTTCATTGCAGTGTGCGAACCTTTTATTTTTGTAAAAACCATCAAGCCTGCATCACAGCCCACTAATATTCCGCCAGGAAAAGTCATTTTCGGTCTTGAGTGGTATCCTCCCTTAGTCAAGGCTCGGGCGCCATATGCAACTCTTGTGCCGTTTTCTAATATTTTTTTTATGTCTTTATGATGTTTCCATTGTTGAAATTCATCGAAAGGACTCAAGTGAGGATTTGAATAATCAAGAGGAACAACTATTCCTAAGTAAACTTGGTTATTTTCACCATGATAAAAGTATGATCCAGCCCCGGACTTATTACTTGGCCATCCGAATGTATGCATTACTGTCCCTTCAGAATGAACTTCTTTTGGAACATCCCAAACTTCTTTGAATCCAATACCGTAATGCTGAGGATCGCTTTCAGCATCTAGTTTATATTTTGAAATTAGTTGTTTGCCTAAGTGACCTCTACATCCTTCAGCAAAAATTGTGTATTTTGCTCTAAGCTCCATAGAGGGTTGGTATGAAGGCTTTTTTTCTCCTTCTTTCGAAACTCCCATTTCACCAGTAAGAATTCCCTTAACGATATCGTCTTCATAAATAACCTCAGATGCAGTAAATCCTGGGAAGATTTCAACTCCAAGACTCTCAGCTTCTGATGCTAACCAGCGGCAAAAATTAGCAAGGCTCATCACATAGTTTCCGTGGTTGTTAAAATTAGGCATTAGAAAGGATGGAAACGGGATATTGAATGATAGATTTTTATTAAACAAGAATTTAACTATATCTTTAGTTGCAGGGCTATTAAGGGGAGCTCCCTTATCTTTCCAATCTGGTATTAACTCATCAAGAGCCCTGGTTTCGAAGCAATTACCAGAAAGGATATGAGCTCCGACTTCAGAACCTTTTTCAATTAAACATACATTAAGATCCGAATTATTTTCAGCTGCTAGTTGTTTCAACCTAATTGCAGTAGACAGTCCTGACGGCCCAGCTCCTACTATCACAACGTCGTATTCCATGACGTCTCTAGATATTTCTTCTATATTGTCTTCCATTTACACTTATTGTAGTTCAAAAAAATAAAATCAAGGCGATTTATATCAAATTTGAATAAAAAAATGCTTTTTTTAAACTTTTTTTAGAGATATTTATATAAACTTATATCCTCAAGTCTTTGCTTGAAGAAGTGATATCAATTAAAATGCGTTTTCAATTGGCACGATATCATTAAACTTATGAAAATTTTAGTACCTATTAAAAGAGTTGTGGATTACAACGTAAAAGTTAGACCTAAGTCTGATGAGTCAGGAGTTGACCTGAACAACGTCAAAATGGCTATGAATCCATTTTGTGAGATAGCAGTAGAAGAAGCTGTAAGACTTAAAGAAGCTGGAAAAGCAGAAGAAATAGTTGCTGTAACAATTGGAGAAAGCTCTTCTCAAGAACAATTGAGAACTGCTCTTGCTTTAGGAGCAGATAGAGCAATTTTGGTTGAGACGGATGTTCAAGCAGAGCCCTTGGGAATTTCAAAACTTTTGAAAGCCATTGTTGATAAAGAATCTCCAGATTTAATAATTTTAGGAAAACAGGCCATTGATGGCGATAACAATCAAACGGGGCAGATGTTAGGTGCATTGACAGGGTTCTCTCAGGCAACTTTTGCCTCCGAGGTGAATTTGGAAGGGGATAATTTATCAGTAACTAGAGAAATTGATGGCGGTCTTCAAACTTTATCAATAAATTTACCTGCCATTGTTACAACCGATTTGAGACTCAATGAGCCAAGGTACGCTTCTCTTCCTAATATAATGAAAGCAAAATCTAAACCTCTAGATGTGATACCAGCATCTGACCTTGGAATCGATATTGCTCCCAGGCTTGAAACTCTTAAAGTTTCTTTACCAGCTGAAAGAGAGGCAGGTGTTATAGTTGAAACAGTTGATGAACTAATAGATAAATTAAAAAACGAAGCAAAGGTGATTTCATGACAGCACTAGTAGTAGCAGAACACAATAATAAAGAATTAAAACCAGTTACTTTAAATACTGTAACCGCGGCATGCGAGCTAGAGCAAGATGTTCATATTTTAGTTGCTGGCCATGGTTGTGCATCTGTAGCCGAACAAGCAGCCAAAATTTCAGGCGTTTCAAAAGTTCTCTTAGTTGAAGCCGAAGCTTATGAAAACTTTTTGGCAGAGAATGTAGCCTCTTTAATATCTAATATCTCTGGAGATTATGATTTTATTCTCGCTCCGACAACAACAAACGGGAAAAACGTAATGCCAAGAGTTGCAGCTCTGCAGGACGTAAGTCAGATTTCTGATATTTCAGCTATAGAGAGCAATGATACTTTTCAAAGACCAATTTATGCCGGAAATTGTATTGCAACTGTTAAAACTAGCGATACAAAAAAAATCATTACTGTTAGAACCACAGCCTTTGATCCAGCCGATGCAACTAGTGGGTCAGCCGAAATAATCACCTTGGAAGAAATTAACGATGCCGGTATTTCTAAATTTCTAAAAGAAGAAATTGCCGAATCAGATAGACCTGAACTTACTGCGGCAGAAGTTATTATTTCTGGAGGAAGAGGAATGCAAAACGGTGAAAACTTTTCTTTATTAGAAGGAATAGCTGATAAGCTAGGAGCTGCAATAGGAGCTTCACGAGCTGCGGTTGATTCCGGGTTTGTACCAAATGATTATCAAGTAGGCCAGACTGGAAAAATTGTCGCTCCAGACTTATATATTGCTGTTGGAATATCAGGAGCTATCCAACACCTTGCTGGAATGAAAGATAGTAAAGTCATCGTTGCAATTAATAAAGATGAAGATGCGCCGATATTTCAGGTCGCAGATTATGGATTAGTTGCAGATCTGTTTGAGGCGATGCCGGAGTTGGAATCAAAAATATAACTTTACCAAATATTTCTATTTCTGAATCAGCTGAAGATTATTTAGCTGATCTTCTCTCTAAACAAGATGAAGAAAATATAAATATTAAAATTTTTGTAACTGACCCTGGAATGCCATCGGCAGAAACTTGTATTGTTTATTGCAAGGAAGGCGAAGAAGAAAAAGATGACAAACTTTTAGAATTAAACAAAATAAAAGTTTACTTAGAAAATCTTAGTTTACCTTTTTTAGAGGATACAAAAGTCGACTATAACCCCGATAAGTTTGGTGGTCAGTTAACAATCAGAGCACCAAATGCTAAGACACCAAATCTTAAAGAAGATAGTTCTATTGAAGATAAAATAAATTATTATTTATACAGTGAGGTCAACCCTTCACTTGCTTCTCATGGTGGAGAGGTTCATTTAGTCGAGGTAATTGAAAACTCTAAAGCAGTCTTAAGGTTTGGTGGCGGATGTCAAGGTTGTGGCATGGTTGATTTAACTCTTAGAGATGGCGTCGAAAAAACACTTAAAGATAACATTCCTGAATTAACCGAAATAGTAGATTCTACAGATCATTCCCAGAGAGAAAACGCTTACTATAAATAAATTTTTATTCGACAAAATCGGTCCTTATTACTTAATATAATTAAAGAATGAGCGACAACAATAAACTCTACGTATTTAATGATACTGAAACCACTGGTTTGAATACTTGGTATTCTCAAATTATTCAAATTGGCTCAGTTTTAAGCGACGAAAATTTTGATGTTATTGAAGAATTAGATATTTCTTCAAAGGTATTGCCTTGGGTTGTTCCTACTGTTGGGGCATATAAAGTTCACAAGCAAATTAAAAGCTTAGAATGCAGTATGTCTCATCACGACATGATGTCTGCTTTGAAAGATAAATGGTCTGAGTGGGGCAAAGATAAAAACCTCATTCATGTTACCTACAATGGAATGAAATTTGATGAGGAGTTATTTAGACGACAGTTTTATTGGAACTTATATGAACCATATATGACTAATACAAATGGAGCTGCCAGAATAGATTTGATGGTGGTAATAATGATAATTGCCAATTTTTATTCTGATCAAATTTTTTTTCCGGTTGATGGTGAAGGAAAAATTAAATATAAATTAGAACTTCTCGCAGAGGCTAATGGAATTTCAGCACAGAATGCTCACGATGCGGTGATTGATTGTTACTTAATGATCAACTTGTTAAGGTTAATTAAGGAAAAAATACCAGACGTTTGGTATTCAGCTATATCAGCTTCCTCGAAAGAGGGTTGCTTGGAACTTTTGAATTCAAAACCTTTTTGCATGCAGGGAGAATTATACGGAGGTAAAAAATTCACCTATCCCGTTGTTCCATGCGGTCAAAACCCAAATAATAAAAATGAAATTGTTCTTGTTGATTTATATTTTGATCCTAAGGAGTTATTCGAAATGAAGGATGTTGAGCTAAAGGGTCAATTTGGAAGATCCGGCGCATTTAAAAAGATAGCCATAAATAAAACTGTTCCATTGATTAATGCTCAAAAGATCCCCAATTTGTCTAAATTTTTGGATGCACCGGAGAAGCAACTTGAAGAAAGAGCTAAATTGGTTAGAGAAAACAAAGATTTTCAAGATAGAATTTCTTCTATCTTAGGAGATAATCAATTCAATTGGCCAGCTCAAGAAATTGTGGAACAGAGAATATACGACGGTTTTCCNTCCGATGCCGATAAGTTATGGAGAGATAGATTTGAATTAGCTCCATGGGCAGAGAAAGCTAAGTTAATTGAAGGCTTTGAAGACGACAGGTATAGAGAATTAGCTGAAAGAATTATTTGCTATCAAAAACCTGAATTTGCTTCTAAAGAAATGTTGGACAGGTTCCAAACTTTTGTTAAAACAAGGCTCTTTTCAAAAGGTCCGTGGTTAAAAGATAAAGGGCAGACTTTAGATCAAGCCATAGTAGAAGCAGAAACTTTACTTGCCGAAACAGATACTGAGGAAGAAAAAGAAATTTTAGAAAAACTTCTAAGTCACTACAATGAAAAGAAGTCTATTTATTCGTAATTGGAAAAATTTGAAATATAACTCCAAACTTGGGATGATCAACATAGTGTAATTCTTTAGATTTTACCTTTCTGGAATGATTCATTCGATATAAAAAATTTAAATTTACCTCTTCTAATAAATTAGATTCTTTCATTTCAAATTGATCCTTTTTTGTTTGTTCAAGTATTTTAATATTTATTTCAGAAGGGGCTGGTTCAGAGCTTTCTTTCGTAAAATATAGATTTAAATCTAGGTGAAGGAATCTTTTTTTATATGCCTTAAGCTCTCCAATGACAATATCTTTATTATCGGCTTCTGTCTTAACCAAAATAGGTAATGCTTCGGTCTCCTTTTTTATTTTTTGAAACCAAGAGTTAAATCCGATTACCCTGTAGTTTTTACTTCTTTTGAGGCTTTGAATAATTTCTTCCATTGCAAAATCGATCCCTGAATCGTTTTGAAAAAAAACTTGGTTCTTTGACATTTCAATTTTTTCTTCTTTTTCCTTTTTTTGAATATTTGAATTATCAATAATTCTTGTAATGGAAATATCTTGAAATAAATCTTGATAAGGTAGATCGTTTTCTAAACTGTCTGGTTTTATAAACTCCGGATACTTGAGATTTGTAATATTTATCAGTTCTTCAGAAAAAAATATCTCTGGAGGTAAAAATCTTTCTTCAGAAGTAATATCCGGTAAAAACTTGAAAATAATGTAATCAATTCTATAAATATTTTCTTCTGAAAAAGTAATATTTGAAAAAATAAAAAAATTGAAAATTAAAAGAAAATTAAGCTTTATTTTGCGCATTAAATGAGAGTAGGTTTTCTAAAACAAAATCTATTTTATCCATTTCTTGAGTTGAATAGTTAAGAAATATTTTTTCTAATTCTGAGCCTTGAGGCTTTAAGGGGCTCTTTGAATTTAAATAAATATAGATTCTTTTTTGTTCCGATAAAATTTTATAAATTAATAATTTGCTACATAAAATTCTTATCCTAGCTATTTTAATTAAATTCTCAGTCTCTTCAGGAAGCTTGCCAAATCTATCCTCTAATTCTTTTTTTAATTCAAATAAGTCCTTTTCTTTTTTGAAAGAAGTAATTTTTTTATATATAGACAATCTTACTTCAGGTTGGGGTATTGATTCTTCAGTAATATAACCATTAACTCCGAGTTTAATTTCAATTTCATCTAAGTTGGTTTCATGTTCTCCTGTGAGTACTTTTATTGATTTATCTATCAGAGAAGTAAAAAGAGTCAATCCGACAAAATCAATTACTCCACTTTGTTTCTCACCCAAAATTTCACCAGCACCTCTTATTTCCAAATCTCTCATTGCTAGATTAAATCCAGAATTGAGCGAGTCACCAAATTTTAGAGCTTCCATTCTAGCAATTGCATTCTTTGAGAGGCTTTTTTCTTCTGTAGTTAAAAAATATGCGTAAGCCTGTCTTTTTGATCTACCTACTCTTCCTCTAATTTGATGAAGTTGAGATAAACCAAAGTTTTCAGCAGCTTCAACTATTAAAGTATTTGCATTTGGAATATCTAAGCCACTTTCGATGATTGTTGTACAAACCAAAATATCTATTTCTTTGTTATGAAACTTGATCATAATTTCTTTTAGTTCTTTCGGAGACATCTGGCCATGGGCTGAAGAGACAATGGCATCAGGTAATATTTTCTTAATTTCTTTAACTTTTACGTTTAATCTAGCTACATTATTTAAAAGATAAAAAGATTGGCCTGATCTATGAAATTCCCTTTCTAGGGCTTCTTTGATCAATCCATTAGAGTATCTAGATACAATAGTTTCTACAGTTTTTCGACCAGGCGGAGGAGAAGAAATAATCGAAATATCTCTTACTTTAGAAAGTGCTAAATTCAATGACCTAGGAATAGGTGTCGCAGAAAGATAAATAACGTTAACTCCTTTTTTTAAGTTTCTTAACTTTTCTTTTTGCCTAACACCAAACCTATGTTCCTCGTCGATAACTAATAAGCCTAGATCAGCAAATTTAATTGAATCACTTAACAGAGAATGAGTTCCAATAATTATTGAGATGTCTCCATTTTTTAATTCTTCGATAATTTTACTTTTTTCTTTCTGCGATCTTTCCCTAGATAAAAAATCTACCTTTACATCAAAATTCTCAAATCTTTCTTTAAATAATTCAAAATGTTGTCTTGCTAATATTGTTGTTGGAGCAAGAATACAGACTTGTTTTAGATTTTCTGTGCATATGAAAGAGGCTCTTAGGGCAATTTCTGTTTTACCAAAACCAACCTCACCACAAACTAATCGATCTTGAGGTTTAGAAATAGACAAATCATTTGTAACCTGAGAAATTGTTATTTTTTGATCTACTGTTTCAGTAAACCCAAATCCATTCTTAAACAATTCGTATTTATTTTTATCTGAAATAGATAATTGATCTGACTTTTCAATTTTTCTTTTGGCTTCTGCCTCAAGTAATTCTGCAGCAATGTCGTAAGCTTTTTTTTCAGATTTCTCTTTTTTTATCTTCCAATTATTTTTACTTAACGAATCTAATTTAATTTCTTGATTTCCAATATAAGGACTTAATGTGCTCATCGAATCAACAGGAATATATAAAATTTCTTCCCCATCGTATTCAATAACAAAGCATTCGGTATTATTTAAATTTTTAAGACCTCTATAAATACCAATGCCATAGTTTGAGTGCACTATTCTTTTGCCGATTATAAATTGATAAAAATCTTCAACGGATGTCTGATTTTGATCTGATTTTTTTTCTTGATTTTCTTCTTTAAAAGTTTGATTTGAAATTTTTTCTTTTTTTTCTGTAGGCAAGATCTCATGATTTTTTAAGATTTCAGATGGCTTGTTGTAAAGGATTTCAGGTTTTAAAGGAGGACGATTTTTATCAGAAATGAAATCTTTAAACCTTCTATTTATTAACTCCCAATATTTTTTTGCGCTTTCATCTACATTTCCGTAAGAAAATACCTTAAAAAGAGAGAAAAAATCATCAAATGTTGGCTTTTTCTGATAGAAGAGAGGGAAATAGGACTCTATACCTTCTGGAAATTTACCTTTAGTAACTTGATCAAAAAAATCACCATCTTCGTTAAATTCTCTTCTCCAATTTTTTTTGAATAATGCTATTGAGTCTGTATCTAACTCAAAACCTTTGCTTGATCTGCATTTGTATTTACTTATTTTTTTCAATGAAAGTTGAGAGTCTTTATCAAACAATCTTATTGACTCTATTATTTCGTCATCTAAATCTATTCTGAGAGGTAAATTTGAATTTGAAGGAAAAATGTCAATTACCGAACCTCTAACTGCAAATTCAGCTCTTTCCGAAACAATCTCAGAGGCTTTGTATCCTGATTTAGTTAGCAAAACGATAAGTTGATTCCTGTCTAAATTTTCTCCTTCGATAAACTCATAAGAGAACTTATTAAAACAATTTTTATCAAAATAAGGTTGAATCAAAGAATTTATAGTCGAAATAACAATTATTTCGTCTCGATTTGAAATTTCTACCATTGCTTCAAGACGAGAAGACAGTTTTTCTTGGTGAGGTGAGAAAAGGTCGTAAGGTAATATTTCAAGATCATTTAAGACACAATAATCTTTGATTTTTTGATTTTCTAAGTATCCAACTAAATCATTTAAAAAATATTGATTTTCACAAATTATTAAAGATTTTTGATGTCCTAAAATTCTATGCATATGAGTGTCTTTACACCTTTTGAAGTTCAATTCTGTGTGTATAATACCTACCTCATAGACAATTCAAATACTTTATAGAGGTTAATTATGAACTTATCTTTTTCAGACGAAGATTTAAAATTTCAATCAGAAGTTAGATCATTTATTAAAGATAACTACCCAGCTGATATTAAAGAAAAAATGGATAACGGCATTCCGGTATCTAAAGACGACATCGTTACTTGGCAAAAAATTCTTAGCAAAAAAGGCTGGTTTGCTATTAATTGGCCTGAAGAACATGGTGGATCAGGATGGTCTGTAACTCAAAAATATATTTTTCAAAATGAGCTGGCTGAAGCAAACACTCCTAACATTGTTCCTTTTGGAGTTAGTATGTGCGGACCAGTAATCTATACATTTGGAACAGAAGAACAAAAAGAAAGATTCTTACCCGATATAAGAGACAACAATGTTTGGTGGTGTCAAGGTTATTCTGAACCTGGATCAGGGTCTGATTTAGCCTCACTAAAGACAAAAGCAGAAAAAAAAGGAGATAAATACATAGTTAACGGTACTAAGACTTGGACAACTATGGCACAACACGCAGATTGGATTTTCTGTCTAGTAAGAACTGATTCATCGGGAATTAAACAGCAAGGTATTAGTTTTCTATTAATAGATATGAAAACTCCTGGAGTAGAGGTTAAGCCCATTATCACAATTGACGGCTCACATGAGGTGAACATGGTTTATTTAGATAATGTCGAAGTTCCTGCTGAAAATCTTATCGGTGAAGAAGGTGCTGGTTGGAGCATCGCAAAATTCTTACTAGCACACGAAAGGACAGGTATTGGTGGAATTCCTCATTTAAAGAGAGAGATTAGAAGACTCAGGCAAATCACAGAGGAATTACCTTTGAATGAAGGTTTTTTAAAAGATGATCAGTTATTTATGGACAAACTGAATAAAGTCGAAATCGACTTATTATCTGCTGAATATACTGAATTAAGGACTTTAGCTTCTATTTCTGCTGGGGGTCACCCAGGTCCTGAATCCTCTATTTTGAAAATTGGTGGAACAGATTTACAACAATCTTTGTCAGACCTCTATGTTGAAGCTCTTGGTTATTACGCTCACCCTTTTATGAGTGAAGATGACCTTAAGTCTAATGAGAAAAGAATAGGCCCTGATTTTGCAGCTAATGTAATGCCGCATTACCTAAACTATAGAAAAGTTTCAATTTATGGTGGAAGTAATGAAGTTCAAAGGAATGTTATTGCGAAAGCTGTATTAGGCCTCTAAAAAATTCGGTAACAGATTATGGATTTCCTAATCACTGATGAGCAAAAGCAGCTTCAAGATCTAATTCATCAGTTCATTCAAAAGGATTATCCTTTTGACGTAAGAGATAAGTTAGTCAAATCTGAGGATGGTTTTAGTAAGGAATTCTGGAAAACCTTTTCTCAATTTGGTCTTCTTGCAATGCCTTTTTCTGAAGAAGATGGAGGCTTCAATGGTGGTCCAGTTGACATAATGATTATTCTTGAGGCATTTGGAACAGGTTTAATCGTCGAGCCTTACATTCCAAATATAGTTCTTTCAGGAAATTTAGTAAGTAAACTAGGTAATAAAGAGCAAAAAGAAGCTATCCTTCCTAATTTGTTGAGCGGAGATATGCAGTTGGCTTTCGCTTTTTCAGAACCTCAAAGTAGATTTGATTTAAATGATGTAACTACTTTGGCAGAAAAAAAGGGTAGTGATTTCAAATTGAATGGTTTTAAGTCTGTAGTGATGAACGGACCAGCTGCTGACAAATTAATCATTTCTGCTAGAACTGCAGGATCACAGTTAGATGAAAATGGAATTAGCCTATTTATAGTTGATAGAGAAACCAAAGGGGTTTCTTTAAGAGACTATTCAAATATAGATGGATCAAAAGCATCTGAACTTACTTTAGAGGATGTAGTCTTAACTAAAGATGCTCTTCTTGGTGAGCAAGATAAAGCATTTTCAACAATAGAAGAAGTTGTAAATCTTGCAACTTTAGCTATATCTGCTGAAGCTATTGGTATCATGCAGAAAATGAATGAATTAACTTTAGAATACACAAAGACTAGGGAACAATTTGGTCAAGCTCTTAGTCAATTTCAGGCTTTACAACATAGAATGGTCGACACTTTTATGGTGCATGAACAAACAAAATCTTTATTGTTGATGGCTGCAGCAAAAATGAATGATAAAGCTGACGATGCGGTGAAAGCTATTTCCGCTCTTAAATATCAAGTAGGTAATGCAGCTAAGTTAATTGGAGAAGAATCCATTCAATTACATGGTGGAATGGGAGTTACTGAAGAAATGAGTATTGGTCATTACTTTAAGAGATTAACTACGATAAGAACTATTTTTGGAAACGCAGACTATCATTTGAAAAAATACTCTTCCTTATAAGAAAATGGTCCCAACCGATTCGGATAATAACCCTGATAAAAGATCTAGGGCGAAACCAGAAAACTATCTAGAGAATTGGATAGAAAGACAATCCTTAGTTGAATCTATGATTCCAGTCATTGGGAAATGGCACAGAAATAACGTAAGAATTCTCCTTTACGGAAATCCGTTGATGAATTTATCAGTTATTGAAATTATGCAACTTCATAGAAAGGTTCGTGAAGTTGAAGCGAATGAGCTGAGTGAATATGAAACTTCCTTAGTAATTGCTGCAATTGATAAACTCGATGTTGGTCCTTGTCAGATAGACATTGGCATCTTAGCAGCTGGCTTTATGTTTGATGATCAAGGATTAAATATTGATGAATTTGTCCTCAATCAAATAAAGGATGTAATAGGCGTTCATGATCCAATTTTAGAAAATCCACAAGATTTAGTTTTATTTGGTTTTGGTCGTATTGGCAGACTAATCACAAGATTATTATTAGAAGATAGTGGAGCTGGAGAAACTTTAAAACTCAAAGCAGTAGTAACAAGACAAAAATCTAGTAATGATTTACTAAAGAGAGCTGAACTAATAAGGAAAGATTCTGTACACGGTCGCTTCAAAGGAACAATAAGGGTCGACGAAGAACAAAATGCCTTAATAATGAATGGTAATGTAGTTAAATTCATAAATGCCGATGATCCTAGCAATGTTGATTATTCTAAATATGGAATTAAAGACGCTTTGTTNATTGATAACACCGGAATTTTCTCTGATGAAAAGGGTCTGTCTGCGCATTTAAAAAATAAAGAAATTAAAAAAGTTTTACTTACTGCTCCTGTAAAAGGAGGATTAAAAAATATTGTTTATGGCGTAAATCATGACGATATTGAAGACTCAGATAAAATCATCGGAGCAGCATCTTGTACTACTAATGCAATTGTTCCTGTTTTAAGTGCAATTGATAATGAATTCAAAATTGACAATGGTCATGTTGAAACAGTTCATGCTTATACTAATGACCAGAATCTTATTGATAACTATCACAGTAAAAACAGAAGAGGAAGAGCTGCGGCGTTAAACATGGTCTTAACAGAAACAGGAGCTGCAAGCGCAGTTTCTCAAGTTTTACCTAATTTAGAAGGCAAAATATCTGCGAACGCAATACGAGTTCCAACTCCTAACGTTTCTTTAGCAATTTTAAAATTGTATTTAGAAAAACCTTCGAAATTAGAAAAATTTAATGAATTTTTAAAACAGACAGCTTTTCATAGTTTGTTGAAAGATCAAATAGATTTTTCAATTTCAACTGAAAATGTTTCATCTGATTTTGTTGGAAGTAAATATGCAGGGGTAATAGATGGCCAATCCACAATAATAAATGGAAAAAATGCGGTAGTTTATGTCTGGTACGATAATGAATTCGGGTATTGTGCTCAATTATTGAAAGTTATTAAAAGAATGTCAGGAATACAATATAGAAAGTTACCTAATTTTTTATAAAATATGTTGAACATCCCCTCTACTAATGAAGTTTAAAGTTTCAAAAGGTTTAAATATTCCAATCGGTGGAAATGTAAATCCTGAAATAAAGAATTCTGTTTCTGTAAGAAATGTAGCTCTTCTTGGAGAGGATTATCATGGCTTAAAACCAACGATGCTGGTTAAAGAGGGTAATGTAGTAATAAAAGGACAGGATTTATTTGAAGATAAAAAAAATCCAGGAGTTAAGTTTACTTCTCCAGTTTCAGGAAAAATTGCTGAGATAAATCGAGGAGATCGAAGATCATTCCTTTCAATGGTTATTGAGAAAAATTTAAATAGCACTTCAGAGGTTTCTTTTAAGTCTTTTCGAGATGCTTCCGAACTATCGAGAGATTCTGTTATTAAAAATTTAATTGAATCCGGAACATGGACTTCTTTCAAAACAAGACCTTTTTCTAAAATTCCTAAAATTGATACCATCCCTGAAGAAATATTCATATCATTGATTGGTTCTGACCCATTGAGCCTGAATCCTGAAATTTACTTAAATGATAAGTCTGAAGATTTTAATTTTGGATTAGAAGTGATTTCATATATTCCTAAAAATTGTGTACATATTTCAACTTCTAGTAATAGTAACTTTTCAAAAATTACGTCTGATAAAATTCAATTTCATGAGTTTGAAGGAATTCACCCGGTTGGATTGGTTGGAACTCAAATTCATAGAATTTCACCAGTAAGTTTGAACCGAACTGTATGGACAATTAATTACCAAGACGTAGTGATGATAGGTAAACTTTTTAAAACAGGATCTCTNGANACAACAAGAACAATAGCCTTTTGTGGCCCTCAAGTTGAAGCTCCATGCTTAATAGAAACTGAAATTGGTGCATCGATATCGGAAGTNTCAGCTGGAAAGACTNTAGAAGGAAATAATAGATTTGTTTCAGGATCGGTTTTGTGTGGAAGAGAAGCTAATAGCTACACAAATTATTTAGGACGTTACAACTCTCAAATTTCAGTTTTAAGAGAAGTTGAAAAGGAAGATAGAGAATTTTTAAATTTTTTAAGACCAGGATTAGAGAAACATTCAGTTTTGCCACTTTTTTTAACCAAATTAAAAGAAAGATTTTTGAAACTTAATTATACAACTGCAATGAATGGAGCTGACAGGGCCATTGTGCCGATAGGAGTTTTTGAAGATATATTTCCTTTTAACATGATGATTACTCAACTTCTTAAAAGCATCGTTATAGGAGATACAGAGTTAGCTCAAAAACTTGGTATCTTAGAGTTGGATGAAGAGGATCTATCTCTTTGTACTTATGCTTGTCCTAGTAAATATGATTATGGATCGCTTTTAAGAGAAATGTTAACCAAAATAGAAGAGGAAGGTTAAATAATGTCAGATCCTTTGAGAAATCTTTTTGATAGATTGAAGCCATCTTTTCAAGGTTCAGGGAAACTTGCGAAGTATTTCCCTCTCTTTGATGTATTTGAGAATCTTTTTTATTCTTCAGATAGAAAAACTTCTGGATTGACTCACATTAGAGACGGTAGTGATATTCAACGAATTATGGTCGTGGTTTGGTTGGCAACTTTTCCTGCTGCTTTTTTTGGAATGTACAATGTTGGATTTCAGGCTCTATCAGCATTGGAGGAAATTAATCTAAAAGGTGGAGTTTTTGAAACAGATTGGCACTGGCCAATAATTCAACTTGTTTCTGGCTTAAATCCTAATAATCTACTTGATTGCATAAGTTACGGAGCGGTTTACTTCATACCAATTTACTTAGTCACTTTCATTGTTGGAATTGGTTGGGAAATGATTTTTGCTGTCATTAGAAAACATGAAATAAGCGAAGGTGCCTTTGTTACAACCATTCTTTTTGCATTATCTTGCCCACCTGACGCACCTTTATGGCAGGTTGCATTAGGAATTAGCGTTGGTTTAGTAATAGGTAAAGAAATATTTGGCGGCACTGGAAAAAATTTTTTAAACCCGGCCCTAACTGGAAGAGCCTTTTTATATTTTGCATATCCAGCATCGTGGTCAGGTGATATGGCTTGGGTGGCAGTCGATGGTTATACATCAGCAACAATGTTAGGAATGTCTGCTCAAGAATCATACATGAATATGCCTTATACCTGGAATGATGCTTTTTTAGGTTTTATTCCAGGATCAATTGGAGAAACTTCAGTTGTAGCAATACTAATCGGATTGGCTATTTTGATGTATACAAAAATAGCTTCATGGAGAATTGTTGCAGGTGTTGTATTAGGAACAATGTTTACGGCTACGTTATTTAACATGGCTGGTAGTGATACCAATCCGATGTTTGCTATCCCTTTTTGGTGGCATATGGTTATGGGTGGCTATATGTTTGGTTTGGTCTTTATGGCTACTGAACCAGTTTCAGGCTCACATACCAATCAAGGAAGATGGGTTTATGGGTTTGTAATAGGTTTCATGGTGATCATGATTAGAGTCCTCAATCCTGCTTACCCTGAGGGAATGATGTTAGCTATTTTATTCGGAAATTTACTTTCTCCTCTGATCGATCACTATTTTGTTTCAAGAAATATTAAACAAAGAGTGAGAGTACTCAATGCAGAATAAAGATAGCATTAAAAATATTTTACTTATTGGAATTGGACTTTGTCTGGTTTGTGCTGCTGTAATTTCAATTATAGCCGTAGGCTTGAAGGAATTACAAAAAAGTAATGCCATATTAGATCAGCAAAAAAAAATTGTTGCAGCAGCTGATCTAAAACCTTTTTATGGCACTACAGAAGCGGCTTTTGATTCTATAGAAGAAATAATTATTGATATAGAAGAAGGACTTATTACTGATATTTCATCNGAAAAATACGATCTTTCAAAAGAACTTAAAGATCCTTCCCGACACATAGTTTTAAGTTCTTTAGAGGATATTGCTACTATTAAAAAAAGAGAAAATTTTTCTAAAGTATTTCTCGAATACCGTGAAGACCAGTTAAATACTGTGATTTTGCCAGTCAGAGGATACGGATTATGGGGAATTTTATATGGGTATTTAGCAATTTCCAGTGATTTGAATACGATAGTTGGCCTAGAATTCTACCAACATAAAGAAACTCCAGGTCTTGGTGCTGAAGTTGATAACCCAAAATGGAAGGCTCTTTGGAGAGGAAAAAAGATTTATGACGAAAATGGAGAAATTCTTATTAAAGTTATGAAGGGAAAAGTGGATAATACTAATGAAATGTCCACTTATCAGGTAGATGGTTTATCAGGAGCAACACTAACCAGTAATGGAGTGTCCAACTTACTGGCTTATTGGTTGGGAGACAGTGGTTTTAAAAAGTTTTTAAATAATTTAAAGCAGGAAAACTTAAATGGCTAAAACTTCAGAAGTATTATTATCTCCAATATTTAAAGACAACCCAATTGCTTTACAAGTTCTTGGTATTTGTTCAGCGTTGGCAGTAACTAGCAAACTTTATCCAACTTTAATCATGTGTGTTGCCTTAACAGCGACCATTACACTGTCCAATTTTTTTATTTCTTTAATTAGAAATATAGTTCCGAGCAATATAAGAATTATTGTTCAAATGACAATTATTTCTTCTTTAGTAATTATCGTTGATCAGCTTTTGAAGGCTTACGATTATGAGACGAGCAAAACTCTTTCGGTATTTGTTGGTTTAATAATTACTAATTGTATTGTCATGGGCCGCGCCGAAGCTTATGCCATGCAAAATGGTCCTTACATGAGCATGGTGGATGGGTTTGGAAATGGCTTAGGCTATAGTGTGATTTTGATTATCGTTGGCTCTATAAGAGAGTTGATAGGGAGTGGACAATTATTGGGGGTACAAATTTTTCCTCTAGTCTCTGAAGGTGGATGGTACGTAAGCAATAATTTTTTCTTATTGCCGCCAAGTTCTTTTTTAATAATAGGTTTATTTATATGGTTTTTAAGATCTTGGAAGACAGAACAAGTAGAGCCGGCTGAATTCAAAATGAGCAAAAATGCTCCTAAAGAAGTAAAGGCAGAGCATGCTTGAAAGTTATTTGAGTATATTCATCAACGCTGTTTTTATAGAAAATATTGCACTCTCTGTATTCTTGGGAATGTGCACCTTCATTGCAATTTCAAAAAAAATAGATGCTGCAATTGGTCTTGGCATCGCTGTTATCGTAATCATTGGAATTACAGTTCCATTGAATAATTTAATTTATACATATGTCCTTAAAGAAGGCGCTCTAGCCTGGCTAGGCTATCCAGAAGTTTCTTTAGAATTTGTTGGTCTTATAAGTTACATAGGCGTCATAGCTGCAACTGTTCAAATTTTAGAAATGTTTTTAGACAGATATGTACCTGTTTTGTATAACGCACTTGGAATATTTCTTCCTTTGATCACAGTCAATTGCGCAATTTTAGGCGCTTCTTTGTTTATGGTCGAAAAGAGCTTGGCTTTTGGAGAAAGTGTTGTCTATGGATTAGGAGCTGGTGTTGGTTGGGCTCTCGCTATCGCTATGCTTGCAGGAATTAGAGAGAAACTNAAATACAGCGATATACCTGATGGTTTGCAGGGCCTAGGTATTACCTTTATAACTGTTGGTTTGATGTGCTTTGGATTTATGTCATTTGGGGGTATAAGTATTTAATGATTGACCTGATTGAAATAATTTTTGGTATCGTCGCTTTCACTTTGATAGTGAATATGATGATCTTCGTAATTTTATTTGCTAGAACTAAACTAGTCTCCACAGGAGATGTCACGGTTGAGATTAATGGAGATCCTGAGAAAACTATTACAGTCCCCGCAGGAGGTAAATTGCTTCAAACACTTGCGGAACAAGATTTATTTTTATCNTCGGCTTGTGGCGGAGGTGGTACTTGTGCTCAATGTAAATGTCAGGTTTTTGATGGTGGAGGTTCAATTTTAGCAACAGAAGAGGCGCATTTTAATAATAGAGAAAAGAAAGATTTTTGGAGATTATCGTGCCAAGTACCCGTTAAAAGTGATATGAAGATCACCATTCCAGATGAGGTTTTTGGTGCTAAAAAGTGGGAGACTACTGTCAAATCAAATGAAAATGTTGCAACTTTTATCAAAGAGCTAATTTTAGAATTACCCGAAGGAGAAGCTGTTGGCTTTGACGCAGGAGGTTATGTTCAAATGGAAATTCCTGCATACGAGGCTGATTATAAAAATTTTGAAATTGAATCAGAGTATCTGGAAGATTGGGAAAAATTTAAAGTACTTGATAACAAGTCTATTGTTAAAGAGCCAGTAATAAGAGCTTATTCAATGGCAAATTATCCTGAAGAAAAAGGCATTATGAAATTTAATATCAGGATTGCTAGCCCTCCTCCTGGAACAGATTTTCCTCCAGGGGAAGCATCTTCATATCTATTTAACTTAAAAAAAGGAGATAAGCTGACTATCTTCGGTCCTTTTGGTGAATTCATGGCAAAAGATACCCAAAATGAAATGGTTTTCATTGGTGGGGGAGCAGGAATGGCGCCGATGAGATCTCATATTTTTGACCAATTGCTAAGATTAAACTCTTCAAGAAAAATATCATTTTGGTATGGAGCTAGAAGTCTTAAAGAAATGTTTTATGATGAAGAATTTAGAGAACTTGAAAAAAAATACGAAAATTTTTCGTATCACACTGCTTTGTCTGACCCACTTCCGGAAGATAGTTGGAGCGGTTATACAGGTTTTATTAGTCACGTCTTACATGATAATTACTTGGTTAATCATCCAACTCCAGAAGATTGCGAGTACTACATGTGTGGACCGCCAATGATGATGGATGCAGCTTTTAAAATGCTCGATAGTCTTGGGGTTGAGCCTGAAAACATCATGTTTGATGATTTTGGTGGCTAATAATGCCCACTAAAATCTCTCTTTTTCTTTTTTTTTGTCTCTTTATCCTAGGTTGTTCTAATGAACCCAGCCAAAAAATAATTCAAGGAGAAGCTTATGGAACAACTTGGCAGCTGAAATACTTTTCTGAAAACAATGAAATTCCTGTAGAAGCAATCGTCATTAAAGAGCTCAATCGAATTGATGATCTTTTTTCGCATTATAAAAAAAAATCTCTTACCTCTCTTATTAACGATAATAAGATTGCATATAAGGATGCAGATGAAGAATGGAAAAAATTAGATCAAGTTGGATGGGAGGTTCACGCAAAATCAAATGGTTATTTCAATCATAAAATTACAGGCGATTATGATTTTAATTCATTTGCAAAAGGATACGCCGTAGATAAAGTTTCTAATCTTTTAAAAGCCAATAATATTAAAAATTTTATGATTGAGATAGGAGGAGAATTGAGATTTGAAGGTTTGAATAACTCTAAAGCGTGGTCTTTTGCAATTGAAGATCCCACTTTGTCTAAGACTTTTCATAAGAAATTTTCAATTTTAGCTAATCTATCCATCGCATCTTCTGGAAATTACAGAAATCCAGGACATATACTTGATCCAAATACTTCTGAACCATCAAAAACAAATTTACTGAGCGTCACGGTGATTGATGAAGATTCAACGACTTTAGCAGATGCATGGGCCACTGCTCTTTTTGCTTCAAAAAGAGAGGATTGGTTAAATCTTGCTAATGTGAATAACTTAAACGCTTATTTTATTTATGATGAAGACGAAAAAATAAAATTTATAAGTACATCTAAATGGTCAGACTTGGTAGAATAATTATATGGCTACAGTAATTTTCGCTCTCATAGTAGTTGCTTTATCAATAGCTGGAATGGCTATAGGTTTGATCTTAAATAAGAAACCTTTGCAACCCAGTTGCGGCGGCATTTACCTTGAAAAAGGCGATACTTGTAGCGTGTGCGGTAAAGTAAAAGATTAGAATTGATTCATGGTGTTATCTGCACCACCAGCTTTTAAAGCATTTTCTCCAGAGAAATACTCTTTGTGAGTGTCACCTACGGTTGAACCAGCTAAATCTTGATGCTTAACTGAAGACATATCCCGTCTAATTTCTGCCCTTTGAATTTCTTTAACATAAGCCAACATGCCTTTATCTCCAAAATAGCCTTCTGATAAAACTGCAGTTCCTAGTGCAGTTTCATGGTAAGTAGGTAAAGTAATGAGGTGATGAAATATTCCAGCTTCTCTAGCTGCATCTTTTTGGAAGTTTTGTATTAATTGATCAGCCTCTAATGCTAACTCACTATCATCAAATTTTATATCCATAAGACCTCTTGGAGTCTTTGCTGGATCTGGATAATCGCTAACGTCTTTTCCTGCGGCCACCCATTCTTCATAAACTTGCTCTCTGAAAGCTAAAGTCCAATTAAAAGAGGGTGAATTATTATAAACAAGTTTAGCGTCTGGCTCAGTTTCTCTTATTTTGTTCACCATTTCGGCAATTTGGGCTACATTAGGCTTTTCTGTTTCTATCCAAAGTAAATCAGCACCATTTTGAAGACTTGTTATGCAATCTAAAACCACTCGATCAAAACCAGTACCTTTTCTAAACTGATACAATCCGTTGGCCAATCTGACAGGCTTCACTAAAATACCATTTTGATGAATCGTAATATCATTTTCGTTCAGTTGATTTAGATCTTGAATTTCTTCAGTTTCAAGAAAAGAATTGTATTGATCAGCTAAATCTCCTGGCTCTTTCGAGACAGGAACTTTTTGAGTAAGACCAGCGCCTAGAGAGTCTGTTCTTGCCACAATAATTCCATTCTCAACTCCTAATTCTAAAAAAGCATATCGAACAGCATTAATTTTAGAAAGGAAATCTTCATGCGGAACGGTGACTTTGCCATCTTGGTGACCGCATTGTTTTTCATCTGAAACTTGATTTTCTATTTGGATACAACATGCTCCAGCTTGAATCATTTTTTTTGCTAGTAGATAAGTCGCTTCTTCATTTCCAAAACCAGCGTCTATATCAGCAATAATAGGTACGACATGAGTTTCAAAATTATCTATTCTAGAAATAATTTCATCTGTTTTAGAACCGCTCTTATAAGCTTCATCTAATTCATTGAAAAGATGTTGAAGTTGAACTGAATCTGCTCTTTTTAAAAAAGTGTATATTTCCTTAATCAGATTTGGCACGGTTGTTTTTTCGTGCATGCTTTGGTCAGGTAGGGGACCGAATTCAGATCTTAATGCTGCAACCATCCAGCCACTAAGATAGACATATGATTTAGCAGTAGTTTTTTGAGATTTTTTTATCTCCATCATCATTTGTTGAGCCGTAAAACCATGCCAACAACCGAGAGATTGAGTATATTTTGAAGAATCTCCATCATATTCTTTCATGTCAGCATGCATAATGTCGGCTGTGTATCTAGCAATATCCAAGCCAGAATGAAATCTATTTTGAAGTCTCATTCTTGCGGCACTTTCAGCATTGATATGCTTAAGAAGATTAGGTTCCTTCTCTCTGAGATCAGTGTAATGATCAAGCATTTCTTTGTATTTCAACATGGAGTTCCCCTAAATTGTGTTTGTAAGTTTTAAATTTCTTTAGCTAATTTCTCGGCCAAGCCGATATATTTTAATGGAGTTAACTGAGAAAGTTTAGCTTTATCTTTTTCACTTATATCCAAGGTTGCTATGATATCTAAATAGATTTTTTTATCAAACGGTTTTCCTCTTGAAATCTTTTTGATGAGATCATAACTATTGGCAATTTTATTTTTTCTCATCACTGTTTGAAGAGGCTCAGTTAAAACTTCCCAGCTATTTTCTAAATCAGCATTAATTTGTTTTTTATTTGCCTCAATTTTAGAGAATCCTTTAAGCAAAGATTTATATGCTAAATAGGAGTATCCAAACGCGGAGCCCAAATTTCTTATAGTTGTTGAATCAGATAAATCTCTTTGTAACCTTGAAATTTGAATCTTTTCTTTTATAGCTGAAGACATGGAGTTTGATATAGTTAAGTTTCCTTCTGCATTTTCAAAATCTATTGGATTTACTTTATGCGGCATAGTTGATGAGCCTACTTCCCCAGCAACCGTTAATTGTTTTAAATATCCTTTTGAAATATATAACCAACAATCTTTCGATAGATCTAGGAGAACGTTATTAAGATTTTCTATTATCGAAATAATAGTTACCATTTCATCTTTCAATTCAATTTGAGTTGAGTATTTAGACCAATTCAAGCCTAGGGATTTTACAAACCTTTCGGATAAAGATTGCCAATTCACTTTATCGTAAGTAAATACATGCGCATTATAATTACCTACTGCACCATTAAATTTTCCACTAGGATTTAGAGATTTTAAAAGATTCAAATGATATTTAATTCTTTCATGAAAGTTTGCAATTTCTTTACCCAAAGTTGTGGGCGACGCAGTTTGTCCGTGAGTAAAAGATAACATGGATAACTTCGACCACTTTTTAGATTTAGATTTTAAGTCTTTTAAAAGTAACGAATTTATTTTTTTAAATTCATTATCTAAATAACTCTTCAACATTAAACTGTAAGACAAGTTATTGATATCTTCCGAAGTACAAAATAAATGCACAAATTCTGAGTATTTTTTAAGATTTAGGCTCTCAAGCTTTTTTCTAATGAATATTTCTACCGCCTTAACATCATGATTCGTTTTAGCTTCTATTTTTTTTATCTGCTCGGCATCTTTCAAAGAAAACTCTTCAATTATTTTCAATAACGAAGTTTCTTTATTCTTAGACAATGCTGGAACAAAACTTAAACTTTTAGTACGAGACATAAAAATAAGCCAATTGATTTCAACAATAACTCTATTTTTTATCAAGGCAAATTCGCTGAAATATTGTTCCAGCTCAATTAACTTAGTTGCGTATCTTCCATCTAAAGGAGAGATTGAATTAAGCGTATTTTTCAGCATGAGAAGCTAAAATATTATACATTAAATCATCTATACATTATTCAATTTCGCCTCCGCCCAAACAGATATCTCCAGAGTAGAAAACTACAGATTGTCCTGGAGTAATAGCACGTTGCGGGACATCAAATTCAACACTCCACCCATTAGCTGTTTCCCTTAAAGAACAAGTTTGCTCCTTTTGTCGGTATCGAATTTTTGCAGTTATATCTTTAAGATTGGGAATAGTTTCAACTAACCAATTTATTTTTTTTACAGTCAACTCAGACTTAAGAAGCAAAGGGTGATTGTTGTCTTGCACTACTGTTAAAGAATTTTTTTGATTATCTTTTGCAGCGACATACCAGGGTTGTTCCTGTGAACCTTTGATGCCCCCAATTCCAAGACCTTGTCTTTGACCAAGAGTATAAAAATAAACACCATTGTGTTCGCCAATTAAATTTTGATTTTCATCATAAATATTTCCTTTTCTTACGGGTAAATAATTCGATAAAAATTCTGGAAATGGTCTTTCTCCAATAAAACAAATGCCGGTGCTATCTTTTTTGTCAAACGTAACTAGACCTTTACTTTTAGCTATTTCTCTAACTTGGCTTTTTTCTATATCGCCAATAGGAAATAAGCATTTATTTAATACCTCTTTCTTTATGTCATTTAAAAAATAAGTCTGATCTTTCGATTGATCATAGGACTTTTTTAATAAATATGAGGAGTCCTTTTGTTCAATTTGACAATAATGACCAGTGGCAATCTGATCAAAGTTATTCTTAATTGCGTAATCGAAAAAAGCATCAAATTTTATAAATTTGTTGCAAAAAATGTCTGGATTAGGAGTTTTTCCGTTTTTTAAGCTATATAAAAAATATTCAAAAACTTTTTCTTTATATTCTTTTGCAAAGTTAAGCTGAATGAGCTCGATACCTAACTTATCGCAAACTCGAGCAGCATCAAAAAAGTCTTCTTTCACACTACAATAAGGAGTGCCATCATCGTCTTCCCAATTTTTCATGAAAGCGCCAGTTACTTCAAAACCTTTGTCTTTTAAAATTGCGGCAGAAACCGAAGAATCAACTCCTCCTGAGATACCTACAAGTACTTTATTTGCCATAACTTTGACCTTCAAAAATGCTATAATAGCCAAAAAATTTTCAATTCTAAATCGTTTATATGGAATTTAAAAATATTAAAGTCCCAGAAAGTGGGGAAAAAATTACTCATGATTACAAGGGAAACTTAATCGTTCCTGATAATCCAATCATCCCTTTCATAGAAGGAGATGGCATTGGAACCGATATCACCCCAGTTATGGTCAAAGTTATCGACCATGCCGTGCAAAAAGCGTATGGCGGCAAAAAGAAAATTCATTGGATGGAAGTTTATTGCGGAGAAAAATCTTTAACAGTATATGGAGACGACGAATGGCTTCCGGAAGAAACTATAGACGCTTTGAAAGAGTTTTCAGTGGGCATAAAAGGCCCACTAACAACTCCTATCGGAGGAGGGATAAGATCTTTAAACGTTGCTTTGAGACAGAAATTAGACCTTTTTCTGTGCCAACGTCCCATTCGATATTTTGAAGGTGTGCCAACTCCAGTACTAAAACCAGAACTTACTGATATGACTGTCTTTCGAGAAAATTCAGAAGATATCTACACTGGCATTGAATTTCAAGCTGGAAGTGAAGAAGCTGAAAAGGTTATTAAATTCTTAATTGAGGAGATGAAAGTTGAAAACATTCGCTTTGAGCAGAATTGTGGAATTGGAGTTAAGAATATTTCCAAAGCAGGCTCCGAGAGATTAGTAAGAAAAGCAATTGAATATGCAATTGAACATGACAGATCCTCTGTCACCTTGGTTCATAAAGGAAACATCATGAAATTTACTGAAGGCTCCTTTAAAGAATGGGGCTACAAACTAGCAGAAAAAGAATTCGAGGCTTCTAGTTTAGACGGTGGAGAGTGGATGGAAATCAGAAATCCAAAAACAAACAGACCAATCATAATAAAAGACGTCATAACTGATAATTTTCTCCAACAAATTCTAATTAGACCAGTAGATTACGATGTCATTGCAACGATGAACCTGAATGGAGATTTTATTTCGGATGCTTTGGCTGCAAAAGTTGGAGGCTTGGGATTGGCACCAGGAGCAAATATCGGAGATTCGGTGGCCTTATTCGAAGCGACACATGGAACAGCGCCAAAGTATGCCGGGAAAGATAAAATTAATCCTTCCTCATTGATTCTGTCTGCACACATGATGTTGGAACACATTGGATGGCAAGAAGCAGCTGATTACGTGCTTAAAGGTATCAGTTGGTCCATTCAATCTAAGCTAGTAACTTATGATTTAGATAGATTGATGGATGGTGCAACTTTATTAAAATGTTCAGAGTTCGGTGAATCAATAATCTCTGGAATGGAAATCATAGATAAAACAGATGCAAATGAGGAGCCTAAGATTAAATTAGTGAAAGACGAAAAATAGAAAATGCAAAAAAATTATTTGAAAAATAATAATGCCAATGAATTTGATGATGATTCGTCCGTTTTAGTCAAACCCTCAGATCCAATTCTTAAAAGACCACCTTTATATCATGTAGTTTTATTGAACGATGATTACACACCAATGGAATTTGTTATTTATGTTTTACAATCGTTTTTTGGATTCGACAAAGAAAAAGCTACGCAAATAATGTTATCCGTTCATACCAAAGGCAAAGGAATTTGCGGAGTTTTTACCAGAGAAGTTGCTGAGACAAAATCGATGCATATTAATAATTTTGCTCAGCAAAATGAACATCCCTTAATTAGTGAAATTGAACCGGCAGAGGACGAATAAATGTTAGAAAAAAACCTAGAAACCTGCCTGAATAATTCTTTCAAATATGCTCATTCTAAGAAACATGAATTCGTAACTACTGAGCATTTGCTTTTATCTATTCTAGACAACGATGAGTCGATTAAAGTGTTAACTTCATGCAACGTGAATATTGAAACTTTAAGAGCTGAATTAACGAAATTTGTTGAAGACAATACGCCTTTGACTCAAGATGAAGCCAAAGAAATTCAGCCAACTCTAAGTTATCAAAGAGTAATTCAGAGAGCAGTTTTTCATGTGCAGTCTACTGGCGCCGGCGAAGTTACAGGTGCCAATGTTTTGGTAGCTTTATTCAGCGAGAAAGAAAGCCAAAGTGTTTACTTATTAAAAAAACAAGGCATGAATAGACTGGATGCAGTTGCCTTTTTAAGTCACGGTGAAAAAAAATTAGAAGACGAGAGTTTCTCAGAGTTCACTGAAGAAAAGGAAGTGGAAAGCAAAACCGATTCAAACATTTCTAAGTTTGCTTTGAACTTAAATGAAGAAGCTATTCAAGGCCGCATTGACCCTATCATAGGTCGTGAGAGTGAATTGGTAAGAATCACACAAATTCTTGCACGTAGATCTAAAAATAATCCAATTTTAGTAGGAGAATCAGGCGTAGGAAAAACTGCTTTAATCGAAGGCTTAGCAAAAAATATCATTGATAAAAAAGTCCCGGAAACTTTAGCCAATGCTCAAATATTCTCCCTTGATATGGGGTCACTTCTTGCAGGCACAAAATACAGAGGAGATTTTGAGAAAAGACTAAAAGTAATCTTAAAAGACCTTTCAAAAATAGATAACGCCATATTGTTTATTGATGAAATTCATACAATTATTGGTGCTGGAGCAACTTCTGGCGGTGTTATGGATGCTTCGAATTTACTCAAACCAATTCTTGGCAAAAGTCCTATTAAATTCATTGGCTCTACAACTTTTAAAGAATACAGAACTGTTTTTGAAAAAGATCGAGCCTTGGCCAGAAGATTTCAAAAAGTAGATTTAGACGAGCCTAGCATTGAGGAAACTGTAAAAATTTTAGAAGGTCTCAAATCTAGATTCGAAGAGCATCATGAATTGAAATATTCGCAATCGGCTTTGAAAGCAGCAGCTGAACTTTCAGCTAAACATATTAATGACAAATATCTGCCTGATAAAGCAATTGATGTGATTGATGAGGCAGGCGCAAGAATTAGGCTTTCCTCAGACAAAAAACGAAAAACCGTGGGAGAACAGGATATTCAAAAAGTAATCTCGCAAATAGCAAAAATTCCTGAAAAAAGCATCTCTGTCAAAGACAGAGTTTCTTTAGGAAAACTCGAAGAAGACTTAAAAAGAGTTATTTTTGGTCAAGATCCAGCTATCAATAAATTGGCGAGCTCAATAATGATGTCTCGTGCAGGATTGGGCAACGACGAAAAACCGATGGGCTCTTTTTTATTTTCTGGGCCGACAGGTGTCGGAAAAACTGAAGTTTCAAGACAACTGGCTCAACTGTTAGGAGTTGAATTGATCAGGTTTGATATGTCTGAATATATGGAGAGACATACTGTTTCACGTTTAATTGGAGCACCTCCTGGATACGTTGGCTATGATGAAGGCGGACTACTAACGGAGGCTATTACTAAAAATCCTCACTCTGTAATTCTCTTGGACGAAATAGAAAAAGCGCATCCAGAAGTCTTTAATGTTTTATTGCAAGTAATGGATCACGGAACCTTGACTGACAACAATGGTAGAAAGGCAAGCTTCAGAAACTGTGTGTTGATTATGACGACAAACTCTGGCGCACAAGAAATGGCTAGAGAGTCCATGGGCTTTCAAAAGCAAGACAACACTACTGACGGTTCGGAAGTAATTAAAAAAACTTTCACTCCAGAATTTAGAAACAGACTTGATGCCATAGTTCAGTTTGATTCTTTAAGTGAAGAAGTCATTCACACGGTCTTGGATAAATTCTTAACTGAACTGCAAGCTCAATTGGATGACAAGAAGGTAACCCTTGAAGTTGACGACAAAGCTAGAGCTTGGCTTGTTAAAAATGGTTACGATGAAAAAATGGGCGCTAGACCAATGCAACGTTTAATCCAAGATAAGATTAAAAAGAACCTTGCAGAATCTATTTTATTTGGAGATCTCTCTAAAAAGGGTGGAGTGGTGCTTGTTTCAGAGAAGAAGGACGATTTGGTAATTTCGTTTGAACTTGAATCTTCAGAAGAAGAAGTTAAAGCTGATAAGTAAAATTATTTAGAACGAAAAGTTATTCTTCCTTTCGACAGATCGTAAGGGGTCATTTCAACCTTTACTTTATCTCCAGTCAGAATTCTTATGTAATTTTTTCTCATCTTTCCTGAAATATGAGCGGTAATTACATGATCGTTTTCTAATTTAACTTTGAAAGTAGTATTAGGCATTGTGTCTATGACTTCGCCTTCCATTTCTATTAAATCTTCTTTTGCCATATGTTATTGTTATAAAAAAAATAATTATGCCAGATCAAGAAAAAGATAAACAATTTAACTTATGGGGGCTTATCATTTTATTGGTCTCAGTCACAGTTTTTTTAGCAGTGATTAGTTATGTAATTGATTACATTTATTAATGATTTTGACTNTGATACGTCANGCNAAATCGTCTTGGTCAGACCTTTCCTTAGATGATTTTGACAGACCTCTTAATGAAAGAGGCAACAGAGATGCACCAAAAATGGCNCANTGGTTTTCTAAGAATACTCAAGAGAAACCTATTTTTTTTTCTAGTTCAGCCAATAGAGCTTTATCAACCGCGAAATTTTTTGAAAAAGAATTGACCCCAATTAAATTTAACGTTGTTGATGATCTATATCATGCAAATTTACAAGATTATGAAAGTTTAATCTTAGAAAATAACCATGAGGAGCATATTGTTATTTTTGGACACAACCCGACAATTTCTCAGGTCGCTGAAGAGATGTTGAAAACTAGATATGTTTATCTAAAAACTTGCTCAATCTGTCAGATAAATTTAGTAGAGCCGGATACTTTATCTGGAGAACTTAATTTTATAAAAAGCCCGAAAGAGCTAACCTGATTGTTAAAATATTAAGACAGCTTTATAAGATTGCAAATTAAATTGTTTTTCTAACAAGAAAAAATTATTTCTAGTAAAATTAGAGTATGAGTAAAGAACACATTTTATTGGTAGAAGACGAACCTGATTTGCTTCAGACCCTTTCCTTTAATTTTGAAAGTGAAGGTTACAAAGTTTCAAAAGCATTGAATGGCAAAGAGGCCATGAAGGCGCTTGAGAAAAATGATTCCATAGCTCTAGTTATTCTTGATTTAATGCTGCCAGATACCAGCGGTTTAGATATTTGTCGACACATTAGAAATAAAGACGACCTAAAAAATCTCTTGGTTATTATGGTCACTGCCAAAGGAGAAGAAGTAGATAGGGTGGTAGGTTTTGAAGTAGGGGCAGATGATTACGTTGTTAAGCCTTATAGTGTCAGAGAGTTATTGCTTAGAGTCAATGGCATGCTTAAAAGATCCTCGAAAGAAAAAAACGAAAGCGATAAAGAAGTGATTATTTATGAAAAACTAAAAATAGATACCAATAAGCATAAAGTTTACTTATTCGATAAAAAAATATCTTTAACCTCAAAAGAGTTCAAACTTCTCAAACATCTCTTATCCAAAGCTGACAAAGTTCAAACTAGAGACAATCTACTAAATAAAGTATGGGGCTATGACCAGGATGTCACAACCAGAACTGTCGATACACATATTAAAAGATTGAGATCAAAAATTGGAAAATACGGTGACAAAATAGAAACAGTCAGAGGAGAAGGATATCTTTTTAATAAATCAGAATAAATGAAATTTTCGGTAAAATTGAGACTGTTTCTGTTGGTATTAATAGTTGTATCTTCAGTAAGCTTGGTTGCATCTATATTTTATAGAGAGGATATCTTTCTGAATGAAAACCTAATCGCAGGCATCGGGTTATTATTGCTTATCTCAATTGTCGCAACCTATTTAATTTATCAATATTTTAAAAGACTATTAAATTCAGCAGCTCAGTTTATCGCCAAAAATAATATGGATGATCCTTCAGTGGCTTCTGAAGAAATTTTTGATAAGCTTCTTAAGGAATCTAAGCAAGTTAAAGATGAGCTAGTTAATTACTCTCAACAAACTGAACAATTTAGCTCTGTGTTATCAAAAATGGGACAAGGAGTTATTTTAGTTGATAGAAACCATCAAGTTTTGTTTGCGAATAAAACTATCAATTCAGAATTTTTTCCTGACTTAAATATCGGCGATAAACTTTTTGAAAAAATTAGTTACCCTCAATTTAAAAAATTTATTGAAAAGGCCTGGATTAAAAAAGACTTGGTTAGAGAGATTTCAGGCCCTATATCTATTAAGACTGTTTATCTGGTAAGTGCTAAAAAAGATGACATGAGAGATGAATTGCTGATTGTTTTTAGTGACATATCCAAATCTAAAAACCTTGAAAAAATGAGAGAAGATTTTATTGGTAACGTCTCTCATGAATTGAGAACACCAATTAGTGTTATCAAAGCTAATGCTGAAACTTTGATTAACAATAAATTAATTAAAGATGATGAAAACGCTAAGTTTTTCACGGAAGCAATATCTTCTCAATCAGAACGTATGACAGTCATAGTCAATGATTTGCTTAAAATTTCAAGCATGGAAGCAGGGGAATATCCGATCTCAATTGAGTCTTTAGATCCATTTTCAATTGTCAATAACTTAATTGAAGGATTTAAATCCAGTTTAGAAGAGAAAAAATTAACTGTGCAAAATAATTTGAACGAACAAACTAGGGTTATGGCTGATGTAGCTGCTTTGAACATTATCCTGACAAATTTCTTGAGTAATGCTATCAAACATTCGCCTAAAAAAAGCCTCATAAACATAGAAGAATCTTGTTTTACTAGGGGTTTTATAAGACTATCCGTATCAGATCAAGGTAAAGGCGTACCAAAAAAATACAGAGAAAGAGTTTTTGAAAGATTTTACAGAATAGACAAAGGTCGATCGACAAAAATAGGCGGTACAGGTTTAGGCCTTTCGATCAGTAAAAATTTAGCTTTGATGATGGGGTATCCCTTAGGAGTTGAAGCCAATAAGCCCAAGGGCGCTACTTTCTTTATCGATGTAAAAATCGATGAAGAAAAATCAGTTCAAGCTGCTTGAATATTTTTATTTTCCTGTAGTTCTTTTTCCATTACCGCGTCAGCAATATTCCAAGAACTATCGAATAAGAAAGAGTTAGGAAAAAATTCAATGATTTCTATAAAAATAGCTATAGCATGTTCAAGAATATCGGCTCTGTCTTCTGGCAGAGAGTAAGATGATACTTTTTCTTCAAAACTCTTACTTGAAAGTTCTTTTTTTAAAACTTTTAATTCCTCTAAGGATGATTTTCTGTTTTGTCTATTGATAATTTCATTGATGAGTCTGGCGTTTCCACCAACCCCAACTATATTTCTTATATTTTCAGATGGAATTTTTGTTAGCCACTCTTTTAAATTATTCCAATGCTTGGGAGAGTCTTTTTCTTCTAAAATTCGTACCGCACCAAGCGGAAAAGACTTTGCGAGATGTTTACCATTTCCTTGATAGAATAATTCAGTACTGCCACCACCAATATCCACCACCAAGGTTTCATCTCTTTTAAAATCTCTGTAATTAAAAAAATTTAACAATTGCGCTTCTTCATTTCCAGATAAGATTTTTATTTCTATATCGGTTTTTTTTCTTATTTTTTTACAAATTTTATGTCCATTTGATGCTGTTCTCATTGCAGAGGTAGCCACTCCAGTAATTATTTTTACATCTTTTTTATCGGCCTTGTCTTTGAGTTTCATTATGCTTTTTAATAGTTTCTGTTCTGTTTCAGAGGAGATTTTTTTAAATTTAAATGCATCGGTTCCAAGTCTCACTGAAATTCTTTTAAAAGTATCTAGCTCAGCAAAATTTTTACTTTTTTGTTTTGATATACGATATTGACGATATTTAATTGCGTTTGAACCAATGTCAATACAAGCTAAGCGTTGAGTTTTATTCTGCATCTGCCATAACTTTTAATACCTTGTATTGCTGATAACTTAAGTTATTAAAAGGGACTTTATTTATTGTTAAAGAGTAATCGTTAATATTCTCTGTCCAAACTTTTGGCTTTGGTAATTTTTTACCAGGATAATCAAAACTTCCTAAGATGTAACGTAATGCGTGAAGCACCGCTATTTTTTTATCGTTTGCATTTAAAACTATCCAAGGTGCTTCGGAATAGGAAGTATTTTTAAACATTTGCTCTTTATACAGAGTAAAAATATCCCATTTGTCTAAACCTTTTAAATCATTTTCACTAATTTTCCAATATACCAAAGGACTATTCTTGCGCTTTTCTATTCTCATTTTTTGAGTTCCTTTTTCTATGGACAAATAAAACTTAAGTATTTCTGTACCATTTTCTCTGAGTTTTTGCTCCCAGGGCACAACTTTTTTCATAAATGATTTGTATTGTCCCTTTGTACAATAGCCCATGGTTGATTCAACCAAAGCCCTGGTATACCAAGATCGATCAAAAAAAACTAGTTCACCTATATCTGGTAAATGTTTTTCATATCTTTGAAACCAATTTTTTGATTCTCTTGCAGTAGGTATCCCTAATTTAACTAGGCGACAGTGTTTTGGTATTAAATATTTAGATAAAACAGAAATACTCCCAGTCTTGCCAGCTGTGTCCCTTCCTTCAAACACAACAGCAATCTTTTTTTTCTCTTTTATGATCCAATTCTGGAGTTTGACAAGCTCAATTAAAAGCTTTCTCTTCTCTTTTTCATAAAGCTTAGAATCAATTCTTCTGTAGTTTGGTATATCAAATTCAATCATACTTTTTTGGCGAAAATCTATTCTAGCTAAGTTTTTATGGAAGATTAAATTATTTATTGTAAACAATTTTATTTTCTCTTCTCACAAATTAATAAGCTATTCTTAATGTTTATGGCCAAATAAATATGGCTGCTAATGACCGTAATGGCAATGGTGATTATTTTATCAATGCACCTAGATAAGGAGTAAAAGGAATTTTGGGTTTTAACGGATTGACTGAAATTTACTAAGTTCAATAAGAATTAAATTCTACCGATGGTTCTGCATGAGATGAAGTTAAAAATTCCAACGGTGTTGTAACGGACTAAGTTTGAAAAGATCTTATATATATAAAAGGGCTAAAACTTTGCCCTTTTATAACTTACTCTTATCTATTAATTAAATGCCAAGAATTTATTTCGTTTAATATCGTTACAATGATTAGAAAAAAGATCTGCGAGATCATTTTGCTTTTCCTCTATTAGATAGTTAACTTGCAAATCACAAGTCAAAGAACTGTCTATTAATCCAATATTTGAATGTTGAAGATAATCGCTATATAGACCAAAAATCACAACATCATGATACGTTTTCGATAAATCATTTTCTACAAATATTCTACCCATGTCAGCAGATATATAGCAGCCTACTGATTGTTTTGGACAAAAGTCTTTAACTAGATTTAAATCATATTCAATCTCTATATATTTTGAGTCTAAATTTAAATGGTTTTTAGCACTTTCGAAAATTACTTTATTAGCCATGACAGTTGTACTAGCTAAAATGATTGATAAAAAAATAATACTTTTAAAGTATTTCATAACAATTTTCCCTCTTTTAAATGTAACATAAATGAAACATATTTAACATAAATGTAACATTTATGTAACATTTATGTCAAATTAGATCTTTTTAGTAAAAGTTTTTAACCGTAACTAAATGTCTCATATTTCAAAACAAAAATTTTTTTTAAATTATTTTTTTTAGACTTTTTTTCGTAATAATTTTCATTATCTTTAAAAAGACGTAACGGTTTCGTAATATTTCTGTAACTATCCCTTTGTAAGATTTATTTTTTATTAGTTAAAGAGGAAATCTTATGAACCCAAAATCAATCAAATACCTATTGTCAGTTCTTTCAATCTTCGTTGTAGTCTCTTGTGGTGGTTCCGGTGATACCAATGTTGCTTCGCCTGGTGAACTAGCACAACTAACAGCCCCAAGTGGTACTGATAATTTTGGAGCCACTACTAGCACTTTATTAACAGGAACGTGTCCTTCTTCTCCGTTTATTTCTGATGCTGCAACTCTTGGTGGAAACACATTATGTGCAATTACGGGACCAATTACTTCAAATCTTACTTTGACAACTGATGTAATGTATCGTTTATCTGGCTTAGTTGATGTTGGAAAAGATATGGGCGGAAACGGTCAAAAAACTGGAGGAGTTTCTGCAACATTAACGATTCCAGCTGGTGTAACGCTTGCTCAAAAATCACCTGATGATTATCTTGTTGTTCAAAGAGGTTCAAAAATTATTGCTAATGGAACAAGATCTAAACCTATCAGATTTACTGCAGCTTCTGCTGTTGATGGATCTTTAACTAATCCGGATAGTGCAACTGGTCTTTGGGGAGGAATAGTAATTTTAGGAAAAGCACCAATTAACAAGTGTGCTGCTGCTGATTTAAACACTGTTGATTGTGAAAGAGTGGTTGAGGGTTCGACTACTGCTATCATGGGTGGAAATACTCCAACTGATAACTCTGGTGTCTTAAAGTTTGTAAGAGTTGAATATGCAGGTAAAGAAATATTCCCAGGCAACGAATTAAATGGTATTACCTTTGGTGGTGTTGGTTCTGGTACCGAAGTAGACTACGTTCAAGTTCATAACAACCAAGATGATTGCGTAGAGTTTTTTGGTGGAACTGTAAATGTCAAACATTTAGTTTGCACGAATGCGGGTGATGATAATCTTGATATCGATTGGGGTTATCAAGGAAAAATGCAATTTGTTGTTGTTAAACAAAATGTTGGTGCTGGTGATCACATTGTCGAATCAGACAACACAAACTCTAATGCAGCAGTAGGTTACCTAACAGAGCCTAGATCACAACCAATGGTTGCTAATTTTACCTTTATTGGAGGAGGAGCTGATGAACCACTTAAGTATAAAGAAGGTGTATCTGGAATTTATATCAATGGTATTGTTGTAAACCAAGCATCAGCAAATCTCATAGAGGGTACTTTTGCAGAAACTACGCAAGATGGTGCATTAACAGATAAAATTGCCCATCATTCCATATTTTTTGATTCAGCTAAGACAGGACAACCTACAGCGTTAAATCCGACAGTAGTAGCGTTTGATAGCTCAGTAACTGCTGCAGATTTTGCAACATCACTTACATCAAGATCAACTAATTTAACCATTGGAACCAATACTTTGGTGGACACATATTTCTTGGGTAATGCAGAGTCTGCTGTTCCTAGCGCTTTCTCCATATCACAAAAGAACGCTATGTGTGCAGTTGGAACTCATGCAGCTGGTGCTGTTACAGAACTATGCCCTGCATATGATGATGGTAAGTACACAGTTAATACTTGGTTTTCAGCGACTGATTATATTGGTGCATTTTCACCTGGGTCTGATGCAGAAAATAACTGGGCTGCAGGTTGGACAATTGGTTTATTTACCGATCCTGCATGTCCAGCTGGAACTCTTGAATCAGAAATTCTTTTAGGTAGAAAAGTTTGTGACTTAAGAGGAGTTATTACAAATGATATAACTCTAGTTGCAGGAAACTATTATAAGCTTGATGGTAAAGTTCAAATCGGTGTTGATGTAGGAGCAGATGGCTCTGCTGCAAGCGGTGATGCAGCTACACTTACTATCAATCCTGGCGTTACAGTTTTTGGTGAATCAGGTAATGACTATTTAGTTGTCATGAGAGGTTCCGATATTAATGCTGTTGGAACAAGATCAGCTCCAATTGTGATGACCGGAAGACAAGATATTCTTGGTCAAGCAGATGTTAACTCAACAAGAGGACTTTGGGGTGGATTAGTCATTCTTGGTCAATCACCTATCAATAAGTGTACATACACAAATGGAGTAAAAGCTAACCCTTGTGAAAAAGAGGTTGAGGGATCAGCTGGAGATGTAATGGGTGGTGAAATCCCTACTGACAGCAGTGGAGCACTCAAATATTTAAGAGTTCAGTATGCAGGATATGAGGTATTTCCAGGTAATGAGCTAAATGGAATTACTTTTGGTGGTGTTGGAAGCGGTACCTCGGTTGAATACATCCAAGTGCATAACAATGCTGACGATTGCGTTGAGTTCTTTGGTGGAACTGTCGATGTGAAACGTTTGATATGTACTGGAGCAGATGATGATAACTTAGACATTGATTGGGGTTATCAAGGAAGACTTCAATACGTAATAGTTCAACAGGCCAACGATACAGGCGATCATATTGTAGAATCAGACAACACAAACTCTAATGCAGCAGTAGGCTACCTAACAGAGCCTAGATCAAACCCCATTGTTTCTAATTTCACATTTGTAAGCAGAGGTCATGACGATGTATTTAAGTTAAAAGAGGGTGTATCAGGTCAATATTATAACGGAGTTGCTGCAGTCCTTAACGCAGCTTCTGGCTTATCAACAGGTTGCATTGAAACAACTCTTGCAGAAACTATTCAAGATGGAGCTAGCACTCCTAAGTTCTCAATGAATTCTGTTGCAATGGATTGTCCTAGTTATATATCTACAGACGGTGCTGCAACGGTTGCACAGGTAAATGCAATTGTAAAAGCAGGAGCAAATAATCTCTATGGAGCTAATTCAGGCGGAGGTAATTATCAGAATACTCTTTCAGGAGTTGTTAACGGTACTGCAGAGGCCGCAGCTACTCCGACAGCTATTCCTGCAACATACAATGCCGATGGATTTTTTGACACTCCTACATATATAGGTGCAGTTAGCGGAGCTACTGATAGTTGGTACAAAGTATGGACATTACCTGGATCAATAAAACTTAACTAATACCTTTTAAAACCTATTTTGGAGTCAAAATGAAATCTACAAAAAAAATAAATAAAATCATGGGTTTTTTAAAGTTTGCTTTACCCTTCATAATAGTTTTTCCATTATTTATTAATGCTCAGGAAGCTGATGAAGAATTGGTTGTAAGTGGATCTTTTATACCAGATGCAAAAAGGAATACATCTGAGATTTCTGCAGTATTAGATTCATCAAGTATCGAAAGAGCTGGCGATGACAATATTGCTATCGCCCTTACAAGACTTGCGGGTCTCAGTCTAGTGCGAGGCAAATACGTATATGTAAGAGGTTTAGGTGATAGATATTCATCTGCTTCACTAAACGGCCTTAATCTTCCAAGCCCAGAACCACTCAAAAGAGTTGTACCACTTGATCTTTTTCCAACAAGCATCATTGAATCGTCTGTAGTACAAAAAACTTATTCAGCTGACATGCCTGGTGAGTTTGGCGGAGGCATGGTTGAGATAAAAACAAAGGCTGTGCCTTTAGATAGAATCTTTGAATTTTCAGCTTCAACAAGCTTCAACACCGCTACTTCGTTAAAAGATGATGGGTTAATGTACGATGGCGGAGAGGATAGTTTAGGGTACGATAACGGGATCAGATCAATTCCAAGCGGTGTTCAGAACGCTATCAATAACAACCTTAAACTTGATAGATCTAACTTTAATTCCACACAATTGGCTAACTTTGGTCGAGAGTTTGAAAATTCAGCGCTATGGGTCATACAATCAGGAGATGTTCCTCTAGATGAATCTTATAGTTTAACTTATGGAGATAGTCTTGACGGTTTAGGAATTGATCAAATCATTAATATTCCAAGTGCAACAATGGGCTTTATGGTTACAGGAGGTTACAAAAATTCTTGGGATACTCAAGAAGGAATCAGACAAACCGGTGATTTACAAAATGTGGGTGGAACTGTCAATGTAATAGTTCAAAATGACAAAACTTTTAGAAGCACAACGAATGACATTACAGCATATGCAATGGCTGTTCTTGGGGTTGAAACGGATTTATCTGAATTAAAATACACCGGATTATATATTCATAAAGGATCAAAAGAAGCTCGTATCTTGCAAGGGTATGACTCAAGTGATTCGGCTAATGTTCGAGAAGATTTTACAGAATTTTACGAAAGAGAATTAACAAATCATCAGTTAAATTTTAATAAGACTTTTGAAAATGGCTGGAATTTAAATGTAGGCTTGAGCGATGGAGAGGCAGAGAGAGATTCTCCATATGAAAGAGTTGTTTTCTATGAAGATGGAAACAATGACGGAGTTTACTTATACGATGTTAATACAGGTAGGAACCAAACCCAGTTTAGTATGGTCGAAGATCAAACTACAAATGTTGTTATAGATTTAGAGATACCCTTAGAGATACCCTTTGGTTCTTCAACATTTTTAAGAGCTGGAGTTGAAAGTCTTGAAAATGACAGATCAGCTGAAGTTAGAAGTTATAGATTTCTGGCTGCTGGCGGTCCCATACCTCAAGATGGTCTAGATAATAGAATAGATTATATTTTTGCTGATCAAAATTTTGATCCTAATAGATTGTTGGTAATTGAGAATACGGCAAGTTCATCGCCAGCTGGGTACTTAGGATTATTGGAAGTTGATTCAACGTATATCAGCGTTGAATCTAAAATTAGAGACAATTTTGAAATTACTGCTGGAATTAGGCATGAAGACGGCCTTCAGCAAGTTAATACATTTGATTTATTTACAGGCGTTGACTCTACTATTGATAGATCAATAGAAGAAGATTATCTGCTACCTTCAATGACATTAACTTATCTTCCTGAATTTGATGAAAACCTTCAATTTAGATTGGGTCTTTCTCAGACAATTGCTAGGCCAACCTTCAGAGAGCTTTCTCCAACACTATTTATAGATGTTGATACTGACAGAGTAATAGCTGGTTCACTATATTTGCAAGATAGTGAGATTGACAATATTGATTTAAGAGCTGAATACTATTTTGGCTTAAATCAATTTTTAACAGCTGGAATTTTTTATAAGGATATTCTTAATCCTATCGAAGAAACTGTTAATGAGTCAGGTGATTTAATTATTACTTCTTACCAAAACGTTCCTTCGGCTGAAATCACTGGTTTTGAAATTGAATATGAGCAAATATTTGAGGCGATTATGGACTCTAATAACGACTTAATCGTTAAGTTCAATTATACGGATACTGACTCTGAAGTAATTGTGAATCCTGGAGATACTTATATAAATAATCTTGGTACTTCAGTAAATGCTCAAACTCTTCTAGCGAACGGAAGAGATACCAGATTACAGGGTCAATCAGATACAATTGCAAACTTTCAAATTGGTTTAGATAATTTACAAGATCAATCTGAAGCCACCCTAATCTTTAACTATGTTAGTGATAGAGTAAGGGCTAGAGGTGTTGATGTTTTACCAGATATTATTGAAGAACCTCCATTATTGGTTGATTTTACATATTCAAGAGTTTTAGCTTACCCTAATTACGATTTGAAATTGTCGCTTGAATTAAGAAATTTACTTGACGAGGAGTACTATGCTTCTATGAGAAATGTTGCAATATATGATCAATATGATCTTGGTCAATCAGCTTCATTAGGATTTAAATTCTCCTTTAAATAAGAGGTTTATTTCTATGAATCGAAGTTAAGTTTTTGTTTTTTCTCTGTTTATAATAAAAACACTTCAAAAAGGCCATATTTAAATATGGCCTTTTCTAATATGAGTATTAAATTAATTTAATTACTGTTAAAGATAAAGAGAGCTACTTAACGAAATGAATTTAAATAAAACACAAGAAGTAGTTTTCTTAATATTGATGTAAAAATATAAATTAAAAACAGGGAAATTGTATGAGCTTTTATATTAATTTAAAGAAAAAAGTTTGATTTAAGAATTAATGAAAATAAAAAAATACATTGCTGAATTTTTAGGAACCTTTTTTTTAGTGGCTACAGTCATTGGTTCCGGGATCATGGGTGATAATTTATCTTCTGGTAATGTGGCAGTGGCTTTATTAGGTAATACGATTGCAACCGGAGCAATTCTTTATGTCATCATTAAATCTTTTGAAGATTTATCAGGAGCTCACTTTAATCCAATTGTCTCAATAGTCTTTTATTTTTTAAAAGAGATCAACTTAAAAGATTTACTCTTCTATTTAATTATTCAATTCATTGCAGGATTTTTCGCAGTAATATTTATCCATTTCATATTTGAACTTAGTTTGCTTCAAATTTCATCCAAACCCAGGATGGGAATCAGTATGGTTTTAAGTGAAATAATTGCATCACTGGGATTAATTTTAACTATCTTAATGGTTAGAAAAAATAATAAGTCTAATGTAGCTATTTCAGTGGCTTTATTTATTACAGCGGGTTACTGGTTTACATCGTCTACCTCATTCGCAAATCCAGCAGTAACTCTAGCTAGGACATTTACGGATACTTTTACTGGAATTTCACCAGAGTCGATTATTTATTTCTTTTCAGGCCAATTAATTGGTCTGTTCATTGCTTTGTATATTTATAAATTTTTAAGATGAGAGAATCGAAGAAAATATTATTTCTCTGCACTGGAAATTCTTGTAGATCGCAAATGGCTGAAGGTTTTGCAAAAAAATTTACTACTTTTCAGGCTTATTCAGCTGGCACTAGAAAATCTAATTTAAATTCATATGCAATCAAAGTAATGTCAGAAGTCAAAATTGATATATCAGATCAATTCTCTAAAACCATAAACGAATTGGAAGACAAAGATTTTGATTATGTTTTTACTTTATGTTCAGATGCTGAAGAAAACTGTCCAGTCTTATTCAAAGGGAAGACCATACACAAAGGTTTTGAAGATCCTCCTATGCTCTCAGAAAATATAAATGATGATGAAAAAATATTAAATATTTACAGAAGGGTAAGGGATGAAATTCTTGATTTCATTCTAAATATCAATCATGACATTTAAATTTAGTCATACTGGGACAATAGTTTCACAACAATTTTATCGTGTATTATTTTTCAATTTAGAGAAATAAAATATGGAATCTTTTTTTAAACTGCTTTCCAGCTAGAATGTTCTCATTAAGTTTTTTATTTGTAACATTTCTGTAACATTTTTTGTATACATTACTTCTAAGTTTATTAATGGACTCCTATGAAAAAAATATATTTACTCCTTTTAATTTTTACNAACCCTTTTGTATTTTCACAAGAAAACTCAGAAATTACTGAGGAATTGTATGTAGTTGGAACAAAAGCTAGCATCATCTCTGCTATAGAAAAGCAAAGGCAATCCGATCAGATTATATCTGTTATAGATTCAGATGCCTTAGGTGAATTTCCAGATACTACTGCAGCAGAGGCTTTAAGAAGAATCTCAGGTATTTCAGTTGAAAACGATCAAGGTGAGGGCCGTTATGTTACTGTTAGAGGTCTCTCGGGAGACTTAAACAATATTTCTGTTAACGGCGCAACTGTTCCTGCACCAGAAGGTGGAAGAAAAGTGATGCTTGACGGTCTACCAACAGAACTTCTAGATTCTATTGAAGTATACAAATCTTTAACTCCTGATCAAGATCTTGATTCTATTGGTGGAAGAGTTGAGTTTAATACGAAAAGCGCTCTAGACTTGGATGGCACGTATTTCAAACTAAAAGCAAATACCCTATACAACGATCAAACATATAATGCTGATAATCCTAAAATCTCCCTTACTTACGGAGATCTGATTAGTGAAAATGTGGGACATATAATTGGTCTTACTTATTCTAAAAAACAAGTAGTTACTTACAACAACGAAACCGGATTTCCTGCCTGGGCTGCCACTGGTGGAAACTATGCAATAGATGATGATTTTGAAAGCAGATATTATGATTTAACCAGAGAAAGATTAGGAATTACTTACGACATTGATTATAGGATCAATGATGAATCATCTATGTATGCAAATATTTTATGGAATGAATACGTGGATGATGAGCTCAGATATAAAGATGAGTACGGGAAGTTAAAAAATAGCAATGTTACTGCAACGGGAAGCACTATTACAGAAATAAGAAGAGATTCTGAAACAAGAGTTAGGGAGGAAGTTAGAACAATTAGAACATTCATTCTAGGTGGTAAAACAATAATCAACGGTTGGGATGCAGACTTTGCATATTCGAATTCTTTTGCTGAAGAAGATGATACAGACAATGTTGATGCAAAGTTTAGAAGTAGTACATTTAAGGCAGCTGCTTGTGGAGGACCTTGCGGATCTTTTGACTATTCAGATCCTCAAAAACCACGTTTGACTCTAGTTCCTGCAATTATTACTGGAGCTGGGAATATTTATGATCCAGCAAGCATGGGAGTAGATGAGATTGAAGAGGAAGATTCTATAATTGAGGACACAATATCATCAGTTCAGGCTGATTTTACAAAAGAAGGTTTTACGGTTTCTGATATTCCAACGACTTTAAAATTTGGCTTCAAATATAGTACTCGAGAAAAAGAAAAAACTGTTTCAGGTTTCAAATCGGATCCTGGTACTTCTCAATCAGCTTACAATCCAATCACTACACCAGTTAACTGGCCTTGGCCAACTGTTTTTGGTCCCATGGCAGATCCTGCAACAATCTTCGCTCTTCAGGGTACATTTGGTTCATTGACAAATAACTATGCAAAACCTAACTATAATAAAGATTTTGTTTCTGAAGAAGATATCACAGCACTTTATTTTATGGGCACAATGGAATTTGAAAACGCAGTTGTGATTGCAGGTCTAAGGGCAGAGGACACCTCATTTGATACACTTGGATACAATAAAGAAGATGGCTCTATTATTAGAGCATCTAAAAATTACACATTCGTATCACCAAGTGTAAACGTAAAATACTTCGTCAATGACGATACAATAGTTCGTGGTGCAATTTATCGATCTTTATCTAGACCTGGATTCGGTGAAACTGCTCCTGTAGCAGACTTTAAATCGGATGGAACTGCAGCGGATGGAAGTACAATTTATAAGGGAGAAATGGGTAATCCTGACTTAGAACCATATGAATCTACAAATCTAGATCTTACCTTTGAAAGATATTATGAAAATGGCGCAGTATCAATAGGTTATTTTAGTAAAGATGTTAAAAACGCTATTTATCCTCAGGTTACAGCAGGTGTTGTTGGAGGGATTAACTTTAGNGAATTANAAACATNNATTAANAGCGAAAAGTCAACAGTTGATGGAATTGAATTCAATTTTTTCAGAGAATTTGTGAATCTTCCTGAACCATTTGATGGTTTATTCATCTCATTAAATTTAACTGAAGTTGACGCTGAAAGTGATATTCCTAGCGCTAAAGGTGTGTTTACCGTTCCATTTAGAAAACTCGCTGATAGTACAAGAAATTTATCAATTGGTTACGACAAAGGAAAAGTTGACATGAGACTCTCATTAGCTCAAAGAAGTGATTACTTAGATTATCTTGCTGATGATGATATAGAAACTACTGTAGATAATCTAGATTATGACAATATCAGATTTACTGACGATCATTCGCAAATAGACTTTACAGCCAAGTACTATTTAAATGACAATTTAACTTTTAAATTAGACTTAATTAATATAAATGACGAACCAGAATTCTATTATTGGGGCAATACTTCAAGACTTTCTCAATATGATGAATATGGTAGAAGTGCGACAATTGGCTTCACTTATAAGTACTAAAAATTATTTTCCCCCCAAAAAGGCAAGTTTCATACTTGCCTTTTTCTTGTCTACTTTTACTTTTGCAGATTATGTTGAGGTTGAGGCAATTTACGAGACACCGCCAGTTATAACTAAGGGAGATGCAGCTGATGATCCTGCAATATGGGTAAATAAAAATAATCCTTCAAATTCAATTATCTTTGGAACTGATAAAAAAAGCGGAATTTATAGTTACAATCTTCAAGGACAAGAGTTGAGTTATACAAATCTTGGCAGGATTAATAATGTTGATACAAGAAGTATGAATCTTGGAGACGATGAGAATGTCTCTGATTTTACTTTCCTTTTTGGGTCTAATAGAACATTAGGATCGGTAGATTTATGGGTATTTGAAGATAATAAAACAAGACAAAAACTTAAAAATAATTCATGGGAAGTCCCATCAAAACCATCATTTAGAGGTAAATCAAATATTATCGTATATGGTATATGCGCTGGAATCGATCCAAAGTATGGATTAGTTGCTTTTTTAACAGAAGACACTGGTCCGAGAGTTGAAGTATGGAACCTGACTGATAATGGCCTCGATCTTATAACAACTTTTAATAATGGTGGAGAATCGGAAGGGTGTGTTTATGATGATTTCAATAGAACTCTTTTTATATCAGAAGAAGAAGTAAGAGGGGTTTTAAAAGCTTATAGACTCGATGACAGTTTTGATTTCTCTGAGCCTTATATTGTCGATTCTAGAGAAGGTCAAATTGGTGGCGACCCAGAGGGAGTATCTTTATATAAAACATCAAACAATTCAGGTTATTTAATTTTATCCTCTCAAGGCGATAGTAAATTTAATCTTTATGATAGGAATTATCCATATGATTATATAACCAGTTTTAGAATAGGTTCTTCAAAAAGTATAGACAATGTTACTGATACTGACGGTATAGAAACAATCAACTTTAAACTGAGTGATGAGTATCCAGAAGGTATTATGATTGCACAAGATGGTCTTAATAAAGATGGGTATAAAACTAAAAGGCAAAACTTTAAAATTGTCTCTTTCAAAGATGTGCTTGATGCTTTAAATGTTCCTAGATAACATCTAGGGTTTATATCAAATAATTCAATCACTCATATGCATTAATTCTTACCTTTGCCTTTTATTGTTCTGAATAAATCTATTTCTTGTCAGCCTAAGGACTAAACTGAAATAGGAATCGAATTAAATTTTTAAATATTTAAATTTAAAGTTTTGAAAAAAATGCTAGTTTTTTTTATAAAATTCGTCTATTGTGTCAATTATGTGACATAAAAGTGTCAATAAAGTTACAAATAATATGAATACTAAAACCGTTCTTAAAGATCAAAGATTAATACCTGCAAAGTCTCAAGTGCAAGAGATGGTTATATTTGGTTTTATTTCTTTATGGATAGTTTTAGTGGCAGTTCTTTATTTTTCATAAATATCTCTGAAAAAAAAACCTAAGTCTTTTTATTTATCCATAAATTGCAAGGATTTGAATCATTCACTATTTCATATAAATTTTAATTTAATATCTAAAATTAAGTTACATTAAGGCAACAGTTTCTTAACAATCTTGTAGTAAAATTATTTTTAATTTAGAGACTCTCAATATGGAAACTTTGTTTTTGGATCCTTTTAACATACTTTTGATTGCAGGATTTATTGGTTTTTTTATGGCTTTCGGCATTGGGGCTAACGATGTTGCAAACTCCATGGGGACTTCTGTAGGAAGCAAAGCTATAACCCTTAAACAAGCAATAATAATTGCGGCTATTTTTGAATTTTTAGGAGCTTTTTTAGCAGGTGGAGAAGTAACTTCTACAATTAGAAAAGGCATCGTAGATCCAAATCTATATGCCAATGATGTAAATATATTTGTAATGGGCATGATATCAGCTCTTTTAGCAGGAGGTACTTGGTTGTTTATCGCGAGTTTAAGAGGCTGGCCTGTTTCTACTACTCACTCAATAGTGGGAGCTATTATTGGTTTCGTACTAATTTCTAAGGGAGTAGATGCTGTATCTTGGGGTAAGGTTGGTAATATCGCAATGAGTTGGGTAACTTCCCCTTTATTTTCTGGAACTTTAGCTTTTGGACTCTATATATCTGCAAAAAAATTAATTTTAGATAGAGCCAATCCTGGAAAAGCAGCTATCACTTTTATTCCATTATATAGTTTTCTAGTAGCAGTCGTTATTTCACTCGTCACAGCAAGGAAAGGTCTTAAACATGTTGGAATAGAATTTTCAGAAAATGAAATTTATTTATTTACTTTAATTTTTAGCATTATTGTTGCAACTGGAACAGCATTTTTTTTAAGAAGGAATAAAGATCAAATAATGAGAGAAGGCGGCATTGAATTTGCATTTGGATTGCTGATGATAGTTTCTGCTAGCGCTATGGCTTTTGCCCATGGTTCAAATGATGTTGCAAATGCAATTGGACCTTTGGCAGCAGTTGTAAGTGTTGTGGATACTGGCGAAATAGGATCTAAATCTTTGATTAGCCCATGGGTTTTACTTGTTGGAGGTATTGGGATAGTTTTTGGTTTAGCAACTCTAGGTTCCAGGGTCATCTCAACAGTCGGAAAAAAAATTACAGCTCTAACACCTAGTCTTGGCTTCTCCGCAGAAATGGCCACAGCGTCTACTGTCGTTGCTGCGACTTATCTTGGGTTTCCTATTTCAACTACACATACACTAGTCGGTGGAGTTATAGGCGTTGGGTTAGCTAAAGGCGCAGAACACTTAGATTATGCTTCGATAAGGAGAATAATTGCTTCTTGGTTAGTAACTATTCCTACTGGTGCGGCATTTACAATTCTCTTCTATATTTTATTAAGAATAATTTTTGGTGTATAAAATTAATTTAAAGAATAAATAATAACCAGATTCCAGACAAAGTAATGTGCGGACCAAAAGCAATAGTTTTTTCTGAAACATTTCTTTTTTTAAAAAAATACCAAATTATTCCTGATAAAGAAGAGACAAATAAAATAAAGGGTAAATTGTAGATACCAAAAAATAGAGATAGATTGGATATCAATATTATATCCCCCCAACCAAAAGAATCTTTCTTCAATATATAGTCTGCTAAAAATTTGATAGCAGATAACACGGCAAGGCATATCAAGAAAGAGACAAACCCTAGGCCTAAAGAAGTGAAATAAAAATTGGTAAGAATTCCAGTAAAAAAAACGATTAAATTAAGCGAGAAGGGAATTTTGAAAAAACTTTCGTCCAAGCGAGCGATTAAGATTAAGGTAAAAATAAAAAGACAATCTAAAAGAAAGATATAATTTATCGAACCTGCTTTGATCAAAATTAAGGCAAATAAAATTCCAAGCAAAATCTCGAAAAAAGGGTAACTGATTGAAATACTTTGTTTGCAAGATTTACATTTACCCATTTGAATAAAAAAACTTAAAACCGGTATGAGCGAAAATACTGATAAAGGTGCTTTGCAATTTGGACAAAACGACCTGGGAAAAGAAAGTCCCATATCTGGGAACTCCTTCAAAGCATTACGATAATTAAGGATAATAGGCATGCGATATGACAAGCTATTGAGAAAGCTTCCAAATATAAGTCCTAGCAAGAAAGCATATAAAATTTCCATAAAATTATAATATTCAAATTGTCACTTAATTGTCATTCAAAATCGTATATTTAGTAGATAATATATCCTCTAAAGGTCAAACTAGTATATTTAAATTATGAATATAAATTTTTTTAATATTTACAATGAAATCGCTGATTTCATTTCTAAAAAGGCCAAAACAATTGCTATTGCTATCGTTGTTTTAATATTTTCTTTTGAGACTTCAAATGTAATTTTAGAAATAATCTTTGCTGACAAACCCGTTCTAAATCAGTCCACCGCCGCAAAGATCCAAATCAGAAAGATAGATCGAAATCCTTTCTTGTCAAATTATGATTCTAAAGAAAATTCCAATGCTCTTTTAAACGCTATCAAAGCTCCAGAAACATCATTATCTTTGAAGTTATTTGGCGTGACTTCTTCTGAGGATAAAAATTTTGCAATCATTGGCCTCAATAAATCAGATCAAAAAGAGTATCAGACAGGAGATCGCATCTTAGATAATGTTTTTTTAGAGTCGATACATAAAGATTATGTAACGATCAATAGATCTGGGGTTGCAGAGAGTCTCTCATTTAATAAACCGAACCTAATTTCAGGAATAGAAACTGAAATTTTAAAAAATCCTGCAAATAAAAATGACAATATAATTTCTGCGGAGTGGCTATCAAATCAAAATATTCTTGACGCGATTTCTTTTGTTCCAATTTTTTCAAACGGCACTTTGTCTGGACTGGAAGTAAATCCTGGAGAAAATAAAGACTTTTTTGTTAACTTAGACCTTATGCCAGGAGATGTTCTTGTTTCAATAAATGGTGCTTTAGTCTCTGATCTAAATGAAAATTACCTTTCAAACCTGGAGACTTTTTTCAGCGAACCTAGGGATCTTAATCTTTCGATCTTGAGAGATAACAATCCAATTTCGATTGGTATAAAAGTAAATTAAATAAAATATGTATTTAAGAAATTACTTAAAATTTTGCGCGACTCTGACACTAATATTTTCTCTGTNCAGTCATGCCGTCACTATAAATATGCGTGATGCTGATATTAGAGCTTTTATATCTGATATTTCATCTTTAACGGGTAAGACTTTTATAGTCGACCCAAGAATAAATGCCAAAATAACAATAATTTCTCGTGAGGATTTATCCATTGATGAAGCCTATGAAGTAATGCTCTCTGTTTTAGCCGTGCATGGATATGCTGCTATAGAACAAGATAACGCAACTAAAATAGTTCCTGAAATAAGCGGAAGGCAAGCCTTTAATACTTTCCCTAGGTCTAATAGCCCAGCCGACTCTTTTGTGACAGATATTATTAAACCTAAATTTGCTTCAGTGAATTCCTTAATTTCAATATTGAGGCCGATTATTTCTTCGCAGGGTCATCTCGCTGTTTATGAGCCGACTAATTCACTGATAATTGCAGACCGGGCCGGAAATGTAGAAAAGTTAAGAGGCATTATTAATGAACTTGATAAAACACCAGGAGAAAAATATGAGGTTATTAAACTTAATTATTCTTCCTCAAAAGAAGTCTCAAAGATAATTGATAAAATTTTCAATGATAATTCAGGAGGAATGAATCCAAATCAATTCACTTCATATTCAATTGATCGAAGCAATAGCATCCTTTTGGTTGGAGACGAGCCCATAGTGGATAGGATGAAAAATCTAATACAGAATTTAGATACCGAGCAAAGTGGTTCAAGCACCCTGAAAGTGAAATATCTTAAATATGCCGATGCCAAGTCTCTCGAAAAGATTCTAAAGAATTTATCAGAAAATTTATCAGCACAAGATAGAAGTACCAGTAAAATAACAACTAGCATCGAAGCACATGAAGGTACCAATTCATTGGTAATCTCAGCCGACCCTGAAGTAATGACAGCAATTGAAGATGTTATTGCAAGCTTAGATATCAAAAGAGCTCAAGTTTTGGTGGAGGCTATTATTGTAGAAATTTCAGATACTTTAGCAAAAGAGCTTGGTGTTCAAATCCTTTTCTCGGGCGATGGGTCTGATACCCCAATTGTTTCTCAACGATTTGGAAACCCAAATCCTGATCTAACTGCGATCGTAGGAGGAGAAGTTTATGATACTACGTCCGGTTCATCTTCTATTCCAGCTGCAGCACAATCACTATTAACCTTAGATGGATTCGCTGCTGGAGTTGGAAAATATAAAAAGGATGAAAAAAGTTTTGCTGCAATTCTTAATGTTCTTCGAAAAGATACAGATTCTAATGTGTTATCAACTCCTTCTATTCTCACAATGGATAACGAAGAATCCTCAATTATAGTTGGCCAAGAAATACCAATCACAACTGGAGAATCTTTAGGTTCTGACAATACAAATCCTTTTAGAACGGTCAGCAGAGAAGAAGTTGGCGTCAAGTTACTTGTTAAACCACAAATTAATGAGGGAAACTCCATTCGGTTAGATATAGAACAGGAAGTATCAAGCGTATTTGGACCTCTGTTGATTGGAGCTTCTGAAATAGCTACAAATAAAAGAGAAATTAAAACGGCCGTGATGGTGGAAGATAGTGAGATCATTGTTTTAGGTGGTTTGATAAGCGATGACGTGCAGGAATCAGAAAGAAAAGTACCATTATTAGGAGACATTCCCTTACTAGGCAGGTTATTTAAATCCACTACGACTTCGAGATCAAAAAAGAATTTAGTTGTCTTTTTGAAACCAACTATTGTTCGAGATGTAACAGACATGCAAACGATTACAAATGAGAAATACAACCTGTTGAAAGCTGAACAAATTTTAAAATCTAAAAGAGGGCGACCCACACCTGATTTAAAAGTATTAGAAGACTTAATTAATAATTGAAAATTAGATGAAAAATGAAATCGATTTAAGTTATAAATATTGCAAAGAAAATCAAATTTTATTAGAGAAAGATCATAACCAATTGATCATTAAATACACTAACGATACTAAAATTTCTGCTATTTCCTATTTGCAAAAACATTTTGATCTGCCTTTGAACTTATCTAAGCTGCCCTTTAAAGAATTTAACAAAGCTTTATCTGATAACTTCACAAACAATACTTCTGCTTCAGAAGACTTGATCGAAAATATCGATGAAAATATTGATCTTGATTCTTTGGTTTCTAATCTACCTAAAACTGAAGACTTGTTAGATGATAGTAACGATGCTCCTGTTATTAGATTAATAAATGCTATTTTATCCGAGGCAATTAAAGATGGTGCTTCAGATATTCACATAGAACCATACGAAGAAAACTTATCTATAAGATTTAGGGTTGACGGTATCTTAAAAGAAAAATTAAATCCCAGCAGCAGAATTGCACCCTTACTGAATGCAAGAATAAAAGTTATGTCTAATCTTGATATTGCTGAACGCAGAATACCTCAAGATGGAAGGATGTCATTAAAATTAGGAGAAAAGTGGGTCGATATTAGAGTTTCCACTTTGCCTTCAAGTTTTGGAGAAAGGCTTGTTTTAAGGTTGTTAGATAAAGCAGATGCGAGCCTTGATCTAGAAGATCTGGGAATGACTAGTGAAATGACAAAAGATTATTTGCAACAACTTAAAAGTACAAGTGGAATAATCTTGGTAACAGGACCAACGGGTTCAGGAAAAACAACTACTCTTTATTCTGGACTGAATTTTCTAAATGATCAGACGAGAAATATATTAACTGTAGAAGATCCCATTGAGTATGCTTTGGAAGGTGTAGGCCAAACTCAAGTAAATAACAAAGTAGGCTTGTCCTTCTCTAAAGGATTAAGAGCAATATTAAGACAAGATCCAGATGTTGTTATGGTCGGTGAGATTAGAGACAAGGAAACTGCTGAAACTGCCATTCAAGCGAGTTTAACCGGTCACTTAGTCTTGTCTACCATCCATACGAATGATTCGGTTGGAGCCATCACAAGATTGATTGATATGGGGGTTGAGCCGTACCTTCTAGCCAGTACTTTAAAAATGGTTATAGCGCAGAGACTCGTAAGAAAATTAACCAACAAAAATGAATTCTCTGGAAGAGTTGGAATTTTCGAGATGATTAAAATAGATAGCGATATTAGAAATTTTATAAATGAAACTATAGACGAAGATAAAATTAGAAAAGTAGCTTTCAAAAAATATAATTCTTTGCTGAATGATGGCGAAGAAAAAGTTAAAAAGGGCATTACTTCGGAATTAGAGATAAAAAGAGTTCTTAAGCAAGTTGATTAATTATGGCTAGTTTTACATACAAGGCAATTGATCATAACGGTGAAACCGAAAATGGCTACCTAGTAGCCGAAAATATTAATGAAGCTCAAAACGAACTAAAAAATAGAAAACTAATTCCACTCAAACTAAAAAAATCAAACACAAGATTTAATTTTAGTTTTTTTTCATCGATCGGCTTTTCAAAATTGTCATTAATTTCAAGACAATTATCTACTTTAATCAATAGCGGTATACCTGTTGATCAAGCTTTAGATTCAGTTTCAAATCAAATTGAACCTCTTCGAGTTAAAAATAAACTGAAACAGGTTTCTTTAAAAGTAAAATCAGGTTTCAAATTTTCTGAATCATTAGAAGAACACCCTGAGTCTTTTGACAAACTATACTGCTCGCTCATAAAAGCTGGAGAATCTTCCGGTGAGTTGGGAGTAATTTTAGAAAAAACATCAGACTTCTTAGAAAGAAGAGCAAACATGACTCAGGAAATCACAGGAGCTTTAATTTATCCCGCCATTCTCTTCACTGTTGCTTTGGGAATAATAAGTATGTTGCTTGTTTATGTAGTTCCAGACGTAGTTTCACAATTTTCCTCTTTGAATAGAGAACTCCCTTTTTTAACCAAATATCTTATTAATCTTTCTGAAATGATCAGTAGTCCGTTTTTTTTATTTTCATTATTGATTCCTCTTTTATCTTTTTTTATTTTAGTAAGATATTTAGGAGCTGAAAAAGTAAAAACTAAATTTGATAAGGTTTTATTAAAAATTCCAGTTATAAAAGATTTTTTGTTAGACGCTGATTTATCTAGATTTACTAGTTCGCTGAGTCTACTAAGGATGGGAAATGTATCTATCCTAAATGCTTTGCAGATTTCATCTGATACAATTTCGAATAGCTACTTGAGAAGCTCAATAAAAAAAGCATCAAATAACGTTAAAGAAGGAGAATCCATTGCGAGATCTTTGGAAAAAGTTGATGTTGTGCCGCCGTTAGTTATTCAGATGATTCAAAATGGAGAAAATTCAGGAAAACTCGAAGAGATGTTATCTAAGCTCTCAGATTATTTAGAAACAAGATTTAAAAATTCTACTAAAATTGCAATGAATCTTCTTGAACCATTAGTTATTATTATTCTAGGAGTCTTTGTTGCTTTGATTGTTTTAGCAATTCTTTTGCCATTAATTCAACTAAATACTTTTACGACAACGTTATGAAAAAAAAGATAAGAAAAAATTTTAATGTTAAATCATTGGAAAATGGATTCAGCCTTATTGAAATATTAGTTGTTCTTATGATTATTGGAATGCTAACTGCTGTTGTGGCTATAAATGTCTTGCCTAGTCAAGATCGAGCAAGGGTAGATAAAGCAAAGGCCGATATCAGGATTATGGAACAAGCTTTAGAGCTTTATAGGTTAGATATGTTCTCTTACCCTACAAAACAAGAAGGTTTGAATGCGTTGATAGAAAAACCCTCTAACAATAGATTTTCAGATAGATATCGCCAAGGCGGCTACATAAGGAGGTTAGAGCTTGACCCATGGGGCAATGACTATCAATACGAAAGGCCAGGAAAAAACAATAGTCCATTTGAGATTATTTCCTTTGGCGCAGATGGCCAAAAAGGGGGAGAAGGTCTTGAGAGTGACATATCTAATTTGGATTGATTTGAGTGAAAGGTTTTACCTTAGTAGAAGTTTTAGTTTCTTTATTAATTTTATCTATAGTTGCTGCAGCAGGACTATCGAGTATTAGTTTTTCAACAAATAGTTATTTGAAATTAAAAGACGATTTTTATTCTTCAACCATTGCAGAAAATATTCTTCTGCTTTCTTTTTACGATAATAATTTTCTAACTAATAACATCTCCACTCAATCGGAAATTATGATGGGTAATTCTTATATTTGGAGAAGGAATATTAATATCAACAGATCTCAGAATTCGTTAAGCATATCAGTGGAAGTAGCATCTGAAACTGAGTCCAACCCATACAAATTAGAAATATTCAAAACACTAAAATGAAAATCAGCAAAGGCTACTCTTTGATAGAAATGTTAATTGTCTTATTCATTTTTAGTATGATTGCCTTAATTTCTTTATCCTTTTTATCTTCTTCGGCAAATTCTTTTTTTCAAATAAATTCTAAAACAGACAATTTAAAACAACTTATCGTTGCTACGGAAGTAATAAGAGACGACTTAGTTCATGCTTCAGATAAATTAGCTCGAAATGAATTTGGAGTTAAAAAACAAATTTTCTTTATTTCACCTTTTTTAATTGAAAATGGAACAGCTATAGAGTTTGTTAGGTTTTCTTCCAGCGACGGATTGGGAAATACTGGATCCATGTTCAAAGTAAAATATATTTTAGAAAATGGAACTTTAAATCGATATGTAAGTAATTTTCTAAATTCTCCATATTCAAGTAACCCATTAGCATTAATTTCAGATGTTTCTGAAATTGAGATACAAAAACCTTTATCGAGTTCTTTTTCTTCTTTTGAACCTGAAAATATTCCAAAACTACTCAAATTCAACATAAAAATAGGAGAAGTTTTTTTTAAAAAAATTTTTATAGTTTCCAATGCTTAAGAAAGATATAAAAATTGAAAGAGGAGCAGCTCTTCTTTTATCGTTGTTGATAACCTCTGTTGTGTCTTTAATAGGTTATAGGCTTTTTGACATTACAATTTTTACATCTGAGTTAGAAAAAAAATATTTAAGTGACCAGCAATCGCTTCTTTTAGTGCTGAGTTTGGAGGAATACACTTTAGACTTCATAAGTTCTTCAGAAAAAAGAAATTCATTATCATTAATGACAAATAAATATGATCCTTATAGTCCTATAAAAATTCCAATAGAGAGAGGCGATGTTCTGGCTCAAATCGAAGATAAAAGCGATTGTTTCAACATCAATGTATTGGTAACTAACATAGAAAAAAGTAATAAGAAAATCGTAAATCAAGAAGAGTTAAAATTTTTTAAAAACTTATTAATCAGTCTGGATACACCAGATGAAAAAGTTGAACTCATATCTTCGTCTCTCACAGACTGGATGGATTTTGATGACTTTCCTGATAATTACAACGGAGCAGAAGATTTTTACTACTCAAATTTAGAATCTCCATATTTACCAGCTAATGATTATTTTCAAAATATCAATGAAATCAGACAAGTTAAAGGAATTAGTGAAGATATATATCAAAACTTAAAGCCTTACATCTGCGCGTTGCCAAATGAATTAAATTTAATAAATTTGAATTCTATTTCGCCTTTAAAGCCAAAAATTTTAGTTGCACTAAGCGAGAATAAAATAACTGATCAAGATGCTATCAATATTATTGAGAATAGACCTTTAGAAGGCTTTCAAAAAATAGGAGATTTTTTTAATGATGACTTTATAAAAAAAAGTTTTGCTACAAAATTTGCCAAGGAAAAACTTACGACCGAGCCATTTTATTTTAATTTAAAAACTCAGATAAAATTTGATGAGTTCACATTTATAATGAACACTGGATTTTTGAAAGAAAAAGAAACTATGCAAATTATCTCAAGAAAGAAAGGTAATTCATTATGAATAAATTGATTTATGTTATTTATGACTACTATTCGAAAGAAAAGTTATTTTTTCTAGAGACGGATGGCAAAAAAAATATAATTAGCGAAAATGAAATCAATAATTTTCCTAGAGTTCAAAAAAATTTCTTTTTAATATCTGATTTATTTAATTCCTTTGAAATAAANCTTCCTGATACAAGTCTAGCAAATCAAAAAAAAGCCATACCATTNCTCATAGAAGATCAANTACTTGATGATGGCGAAAATTATTCAAAGTATTTGAACAACAAAGAGGGAATTTTATTGCTAGCAAAAAAAAATGATTTGGAAGAACTTATCAAAGATATTGATTTATTTTCTACTTCGTCTTTGCAACCCATAGAAGCTTCCTTTGAAGAAGATAAATTAATAATTATCAGAGATAAAGTAATCATAGCTTTGAATAAAAAATGGTATTGGTCGGGAAATTTAGAAATTTTTGAATCTTATTTGCCTTATCTAGAAGAATATTCAAAAAATCAGATAATTCAATGCCATGTTTTGGAAAGAATTCCTGAGGCTNTAAAAAGTAAAAATTTTTTAAAGTTTAAATCTCATAAAGATATTCAATCTCTTTGGAGCGAAAACATACCCGATATCAAAAAAGAAATTAATATCTTAAAAGGAACTTTTGAGCCCAAAATAGATTGGTTAAAAAAATTTAAAGAATGGAAAATCCTTTTTTATACTAGCATAGCGGTTTATTCAATTTTTCTATTTTCAGCTTTAATTCAAATTAGCGCTTTATCAATTTCTAATTATCAATTTAAAAATCAACTTTCTGGAATATTTAATGAAAAATTTCCCAATGAAACTTTAAAAAATGACTTAATTTCTCAGGTAAATAATTTAGTTAATATAAATTCATTTACAAAAAAAAATTTAGATTTGCTGGGACTTATATCCAATGAAATTTCTATAATGGATAATATTAGCCTGATCTCAATTAATTCAGATTCGAATAAGTTATCTATCGAAGTAGAGGCTATTGATTATCAAGAAATTGAAAATTTGGTAAGGCTTATGGCTAATTCAGGTGTTGATATATCAATTGGCAGTTCTAGACGCTCAAACAATTTACTCATAGGGGAGTTGGATGTTAGAAATTTTTAAAAATATGTTCGATATAAAACTTACGAGATTGCATCAAATTATTCTTTTTGGAACTTTTCTATTTGTAAGTTTTTATTTTTTAATTTCTATAATTTTTACTCTAAATAATAGTATTTTGGATATAAAAAAAGAAAATGAAATTACTATTAGTAGAATAGAATTTCTATCTTCAATAAAGGATCAAGAAATAATTTCAAGATCAAATTTCTCGAGTAATTTTGCATCTTCTTTAAATACATCCGCACTGGATAAGAATCTCAAAATTGATCGCTCTTTACCTTTGTCTGATGGTGAAATATCCATTTGGATAAATGAATCTAATTTTGTTGATTTATTTAATTGGCTTTTAGAGATTAATAATAATAATGTTGAGATTACAAAAATGAATATAAGAAGAGTTTCCGGAGATTCAGTTAGTGCTCAGTTAACTTTTAAATCTTAAAAATATGAAATATTTTATTTTTTTTATTATTTCCAGTCTTTTTATAACTCTCTTTGTAGTGACTATTAACTTGCCACTTAGTGTTATAAAACCGATATTGTCTGAGAATTTCCCAGAGATAACTTATAGTAAAATCGAAGGAACTATCTGGTCAGGAGAAATTTCTGATTTATCTTTTGCTAATGAATATCTTGGAGATCTTAAAACCGAAACCGATTTGAGGAGCTTAGAATTTTTTCTTAATGACAATGAAGTTCTGGTAGAGGGAAAGCTCAATTTAATTGGCACATTGATTGAGAGACGAATTAATCTTAGAGAAGTTAATTTTGAAATTGGATCTAGAAGGTTTTTACAAAGAATACCTTCTATTTCCTCTTTCTCTGGCAATAACATCAACATGACTTTTGATATAGACGGTTGCTACGAAGCTTCAGGCAATCTTTTTGCTGATTTGGATAGACGCGGGCTTTTGAATCAAGAAGTAACTACAGAAATGGAAGTTATCTTGGGATGCAAAGATAAAAAATTAATTGGTGATTTTTATAGCACACCAAATCAAGATATTTTGAAGGGAAATTTCAACGTGGATAAAGAGTTAAACTACGTATTAGTAGCTAATTCAGCAATGGTTATATCAAAAATTTCAAAACTCATAACAAAGCCGCTGAGTCGTGCACCAGACGTTAAAATTAAAGGAAATTTGTATAATTTTTTTTACGGAGATAATTAATGCTTATTGGAAATAACCCGCTCAATGAGAAACCTGAATGGTTTAAAAAAAATATAGAGATTATCCCGCAATCTAAGCATGTTGAAGTTGAAAATAAAAAAATTAAATATTTCATTTGGGGCGATGAGTCTTTACCAAAATTAATTTTTCTCCATGGTTTTAATGCTCATAGTTATTGGTGGAGTCACATTGCTCCTTTTTTTAATGCCAAATATTGTGTCGTTGCTTTGGATTTTAGTGGAATGGGAGAAAGCGAGCATCGAGAAGAATATTCTCAAGCGATGTATTCAAAAGAAATTAAAGCTGTCGTTGATGAAATGGGATGTACTAAACCAATTTGTTTAGCTCACAGCATGGGAGGAGCTATCGCAATGTTCAGCACGTCAATTTTTCCAGACCTTTTTTCTAAAATCATTTTGTTGGATTCGGTTGTAGTTTTGCCACCTGAAAAAGCAGAAATGATGAAATCTAGAAGACCAAAATCAAGAATGGAGATAGCCTCTGATTCAATCGATAATGCAATATCTAGATTCCGATTAATGCCTCCCCAACCTTGTGCGCAAGAATACGTCTTAGAATATATTGCGAAAACATCCTATAGAGAAACAGAGCAAGGATGGATGTTAAAATCTGATCCAAAAATTTCAAGCTCTTATAAATACAATGATTTGCACGAGATGATGATGAATCCAAAAACAGATCTTGAAATTATTTATGGCCAACTCAGTCAGGTATTCACCCCAGATGTACTTGACTATATGAAATATGTAGGACAACTAGATGAAACTAAGATTCATAGATTAGAAGGAGCGATGCATCATTTATTTTTAGACAGACCTTTGGAATTTAAAGATTTAGTTTTAAAAATTTTAGAAAATCAATAAATGAGCGTAAACGGATATTGCGATCCTAAATTTATTGAATTAAGAGAGTATTTCGAAGAATCCATAAATTCAAAATTCGAACTTGGTGCAGCTATTTCCATTGAAATAGAAGGGGAAAGCGTTATTAATCTATGGGGTGGCTACCAGGATGCCAACAGAAGCCGTGCATGGCAAGAAGACACTTTGTGCAATACTTTTTCTGTTTCTAAAGCTATGACTTCTGCTTGCATTCTTAAACTCATAGAAGAAAGAAAAATTGATTTATATGAAAAAGTATCTTTCTACTGGCCAGAATATGGTTGCAATGGGAAAGAAGATACTAAAATTATAGATCTACTAACTCATAGAGCTGGAATGTTCGCTTTTGAAGATAATTTTACAATTACCAATGAAGACTGGACTAATTGGAATTTATTTGTGACTAAATTAGCAAAACAAAAACCTTTTTACACCCCTGGCTCTACCCAAAGCTATCATGCTTTAACTTTTGGCTTTCTCGTTGGAGAGGTTGTAAGAAGGGTAGATGGAAGATCTTTGGGTACCTATTTCAAGGAGAAGATTGCAGATAATTACAATATAGATTTTATATTCGGACTAGGTAATGAGGACATAAACCGTACTTCGGACATTGTCATGTCAAAAATAAGATCACCGATCTTAGCAAAAGCTTTTTTTGGTATGCCTACTTGGCTTCTTCCAAAAAGGATCAGACCTGTTGTAAGTCTTTTAAAAGAAAGTGATTTTCAGAAAGCATTCTTTAATACGCAAACAGAAAAAAATTCTGTCAATAGCTACGCGTGGAAAAAAGCTGAGATTCCAGCTGCTAATGGATTTGCTTCAGCAAAAGGCATTTCAAGATTTTATAGTGTTTTGAGCGATTTGAATGACAACTCTTTTATCAAAAGGGAGACTCTTGAACAAGCTATTAAGGTCCACTCTTCTGGTCCGGATACAGTTTTATTAAATCTTCCAATTAAATTTGGTCTTGGTTTCATGATAGAAAATCCATACTCCCCTCTAGGACAAAATCCTGATCTTTTTGGTCACTCAGGCGTTGGAGGTTCTGTTGGGTTTGCTGATAAAAAAAGAGGCATTGGATTTGGATTCGTAAAGAATTACATGCATCCACCTGGTAAATTATTTAAATCGGCTAATGATTTAACAAAGTTATTCTATTCAATTTTGTAGATATGGTTTTAGAGCCTTTATTTTACGTTGTAGCTCTTCTTTCGGTATTTGTCCATGGAATGGGAAAGGCTGGATTTGGAATGGGCTTGCCTATTTTAGCAATTCCAATGATGTCTCTTTTCATCTCACCAATACAAGCATTATCAATATTGGTAATTCCTTTAATATTTATGGATTTAATTACGATCCATAGGTTTAAAGGATTATGGAATAAAGAAATTTTAAAGTTTATTATTCCTTTTTCTCTTCTAGGTATAGTAATTGGAACAATTACTTTTCAGTATCTGTCTGAGAATTCTTTAAGAGTTATATTGGGACTCATAGCGTTAGGATTTGGGTTAAATTATTTTTTGACATCTATCCAAGAGGTAGCTTTTAATTCTTCAAAAAAAATTGGCAGCTTCTGGTCTATTCTTTCTGGTTTTACTAGTTTTTCAATCCATGCCGGAGGTTTGCCAATAAGCTTCTATTTGTTACCCATGCGACTAGATAGAAGAATTTATGTTGCGACAACAGCCGTATTCTTTTTATCATTAAATTTAATTAAATTAATCCCTTATGCGTATTTTGGACAAATTAATTTACAAAATTTTTATGTCTCCGCCATCCTTCTTCCTTTGGCTCCACTCGGAGTATATTTTGGAGCCTATTTGACTAATAAAGTTAGTCAGGATTTTTTTTATAATCTTAGTTATTTTTGTTTGATTCTTGCTGGATTAAAGTTGGTTTATGATGGAACAGGAGTATCATTATTTTAATGACTAATTTAAGCGTTAATGTAAATAAAGTAGCTCTTATAAGGAACTCCCGNAAGGGAGAAGTTCCTTGTATAGAAAATTTTTCTAGAATTTGTATCCAAAATGGAGCCAAAGGAATTACAGTTCACCCGAGACCAGATTTAAGACACATTCGTCCTTACGATCTTGAATTATTATCCAAGGTTACAAATGAACTAGACGTGGAATTTAATATTGAAGGAAATCCATTTGAGGGAAGTTCAGGCGAATATCCAGGATTTATGAATTTGGTAGAAAATTTTGTCCCAACGCAGTGCACTTTAGTTCCTGATGCAAGCGATCAATTAACTTCAGATCATGGATGGAATGTTTTATCTGAAAAAAGGAGATTAATTCCAATAATACAACAATTAAACTCTTCAAAGATAAGAACAGCTCTTTTTGTTGACCATGATATTGATCAGATTGAGGCTGCAAAGGAAATTGGAATTGATAGGGTTGAAATTTATACCGGTCCATTTGCAAAAGCATTTAAAGAAAACGATTTGAAGGTAATTGAAGACTATCAAGCAGCAATTAATTTTGCAAAAAGCATTAATTTAGAACTTAATGCTGGCCATGATTTAAGTTTATTAAATTTAGATAAATTCTTAAGTCTAGGAGATATCGAAGAAGTTTCAATTGGGCATGCTTTAGTCTCAGAAGCCTTGATTTCTGGACTAAGTAACACTATAAAGAGTTATATAAAACTTATAAATAAAATATGAGCACAGAAGAAAGAATCAAAAAACAAATATCAGAAAATTCAATCCTATTGTTTATGAAAGGATCTCCAGATAAACCCCAATGTGGATTTTCTCAGAGAGCTACTCAAATTCTCATGGCTTGCGGTAAAGAATTTTCTTTTGTTGATATTCTCAGCAACCAAGATATCAGAGAAACTTTGCCCTCAATATCAAACTGGCCGACTTTTCCACAACTTTTTATCAATGGAGAATTAATTGGTGGAAGCGATATTATGATGGATATGTATCAAAGTGGAGAAATGCAAAAAGTAATAGACGAAGCTACAGAAGAAAGCTCAGATTAACTAATCTATTTTTTCATTTACAAACTCTATAGTTTCGCTGATTTTTAAAAAGTAATATTCTTTTTCCCAATCGCCTAAAACGTATCTGGTTCCGTATTTTTCCTGATGAATTTTTGGTCTATGAGTATGGCCATGAATTAAAATATTATTTTTAAATTTTTGAAAAATTTCGTTAACCGCCATTGGATTAACGTCCATTATTTCGTAATCTTTGTCTTTATTTTCGGCTTTACTTACTTCTCTAAGGTTTTGCGCTAACTGGATTCTTTCTGAAATTTCTTTTTCTAAAAAATCATTTTTCCATTTTTGGTCTCTAACAACCGTTCGAAAAGATTGATAGTCCAAATCATCTGTACAAAGAGAATCTCCATGCATGAGAACGACCTCAAAATTGTTGATTTTAGCTGTTGTTGGATCATCTAATAATAAACCTCCAACATCATCACAAAATTTATCACCAAGAAGAAAATCTCTATTGCCATGCATCAAGTAAATTTTTTTACCTAAGGATGAATACTTCTTCAATTCTAGTTTTACATCTAGAATAAAGTCATTTTCGTAGTCATCTCCGATCCATGCCTCGAACAAATCTCCTAATATGTAAAGAGAATCAACATTTGCTGCATGAGAAATAAGAAATTTCTTAAATGCCTTTGTTAATTCTGGTCTGTTTTCTTGTAAATGAAGATCAGAAATTAAGCACGCAGACATTTATTTTTTTTCTACACTGATAATATAAACGTCTTCTATAGGAACATCCTGATGATATCCTGCATTGGCTGTTTCTACTTCAGCAATTTTATCAATGACCTCATATCCACTGATTACTTTTCCAAAAACAGCGTACCCTCCCATTGATGGATAGTCTAAGGACTTATTATCGGTAAGATTTATAAAAAATTGAGAAGTAGCAGAGTTCGGATCGCTAGTTCTAGCCATTGATAAAGTATATTTTTCGTTTTTTAAGCCGTTATCTGCTTCATTAATGATTGGATCCTTAGTGGGTTTTTGTTCCATACCAATTTCAAATCCTCCACCTTGTATAACGAAACCTGGAATCACTCTGTGAAAAAGTACATTTTCAAAAAAACCTTCTTCAGCATATTCAAGAAAATTTGCTGAAGTGACTGGAGCTTGTTCAGGGTAAAGTTCTATTTCAAAACTTCCCAAAGAAGTTGTTAAAGCTAAAATAATTATTTCATTCATAATGAAGAAGTATAATACGTATTGGAAAATTTAGATAAATGAAAATTTTTAATTCTCAATCTAGTCTTAAAGAAGAACTCAAAACAATAGAAAAAGGAAAAATCAGCATGTATGTGTGTGGTATGACGATTTATGATTTTTGTCACATTGGACATGCGAGAACTTTTTTTAGTTTCGATGTGATGGTAAATTTTTTTAGATTTATAGGTTTTGAAGTCAATTACGTGAGAAATATTACAGACGTAGACGACAAAATAATTCAGAAAGCTAAAGAAGAGCAAGTGCCGTTCAATTTAGTAACAGATAAATTCATTAAAGCTATGAATGATGATTTCAAAGCTTTAGGTATTCAGCCACCCAATCTTGAACCAAAAGTATCTGAGCATATCGAAGATATTCTAAAAATGATTGAAAATTTAGAATCCAATGATTTTGCATACTCTAATGAGGATTCAGATGTTTACTTTGATATAGAGAAGTTCCCAGATTACGGTAAGCTTTCTAACAGAGTTCAAGAAGATTTAGATTCTGGTTCTAGAGTTGAAATAGATAAAAATAAAAAAAATCCAAATGATTTTGTTCTATGGAAAAAGACAAATGAAGAGCCGTCGTGGAATTCTAAATGGGGTCCTGGCAGGCCTGGATGGCATATTGAGTGTTCTGCAATGAGCAATAAGTATTTAGGAGCTAATTTTGATATTCATGGCGGCGGGTTAGATCTAAAATTTCCCCATCATGAAAACGAAATAGCCCAATCCAAATGTGCCAATAATTGTGATTTTGCCAATTATTGGATTCATGTTGCTCCTTTGAATGTGGATGGAAAAAAAATGTCTAAGTCTCTTGGAAATTATATTACGATTAGGGATCTGCTTATCGAATACCATCCCGAAGTATTGAAGACTTTTTTTCTTTTAACTAATTATAGAAAACCGATAAATTATACAAATGAGTCAATCATAGAGGCAAAAAATATCTTAGATAAATTGTATGAATCTTTAAAAGATATTAGAGATTTTAATTCTTCAAAGGTGGACAATGAGACAATTGATTTTTTTACATCTGCTCTTAGAGACGACTTTAATACTTCAAAGGCTCTTAAAATTTTGCAGAAAATCTCTCAAAGAATTAACCTAAATAAAAATGATAACAAGACAAAAGAAAAGCTTTTAAATAGTCTTAAAGTTTTAGGAAATATTTTAGGTATTTTAAATAATTCTTCGCAGGAATATTTTCAGTACGATTTAAGTAAAAAAATATCTAGCAAAGATATTGAATTAATGATCGAAGAAAGAGATCAAGCAAGGATTAATAAAGATTTTAAAAAAGCTGATTTAATCAGGGAAAAACTCTCTTCNTTAAATATTGTTTTAGAAGATGACGGTAAAAAAACTACTTGGAAAAAATTAAGTAAAAAATAAACTAGTCTGATAGTAGAAGGTCCAAGCAATTAATCCTATTCCCAAGAAAGGATAAATAAGTTTTTTAATTCTATTTTGATTTTCTCCAAATGTAATAAATATTACAAAAATTGCTGTAAACAGACTCATTAAAAGAAAGTCTCTTTCAAATATTTTTGAATCTAGTAAAACCGTTGTTGCGAAACCTATTATTGGAAAAATTAAAACAAGATTTAAAATATTTGATCCAATTATATTTCCAATTACCATATTTCCTTTTTTTCTTCTTAAAGCGGAAAAAGACGCAGCTAACTCAGGTAAGCTTGTTCCTATTGCAACAAGAGTAAGTCCTATGACCGTATTCGAAACACCTAAAGCTATAGCTAGGTTTTTCCCTCCATTAACTGTTAATTCTGACCCAGAAAGTAGAATGATTAAACTCAAAAGAATAAAAAAAATATTTTTTCCTATACCGTTTTCCTCTTCCTCTTTCATTTCTTCAGTTTTTTGTCTAAGAAGGTGAAGTATAAAAAGAACTAAAAAACAAACTAATATAAATGAGTCACTTTTTGAGATTGAAAAATCAAATATTACGTATCCAGAAATTAAAACCGATAAAATGAGTAAGAATATGTCTCTAAGATTAATATCTAGAATTGATTTTGAAAGAAAAAAACAACTAACACCGAAAATTAAACCAATATTAGCTATGTTTGAGCCAATTGAATTACCAACTGCTAATTCAGGTGAATCATTGAGAATAGAAGAAATACTTACAAATACCTCTGGAATAGATGTTCCTAAAGCAACTATAGTGATTCCTAGAAACATATCGTTTAATTTTAACTTGGCTCCTAATTTTGCAGTATTTGAAACAAAATATTCTGCACCTAGTACTAATAAACTAAGACCAGTTATTAGAATTAGAAAATTTATCAACATCTTCTATAAATTGGCTTTTTTAACATACCTACAATACTCACAATTTGGATTGGGTTCTGGAATATCATCAGAGTTTAAAACTTTGTAGATTTCTTTGACAGTTTTATCTATCCAAGAATCATCACCTTTATAAGGTAAAAGTTTCACATTGAACTTTAATTCGTTATTGAACATCACATTTTCTTTAACACCATTGCAATAAACAAAATATCCAATATTTTGAACATCAAAACCATTTTTTCTAAATAACCATTGGTAAATTTCTAATTGTCTTTTATAAGAGATCTGCCAAGGCGCATCTAGACTAACTTCTCCTTTTTTTGAAGTAGCTTTATAGTCCACTAGAATTAATTGATCAGTTTTTGTGTTTATCCAAACGTCATCAACCAAGCCATAAAAGTATAAATTAGTATCTTCATCTAAAAAGCCAATGCCTTTGTTTCTTGTTCTCCAATCTTCTATTTCCGGATGATCGAAAGGTTTAGCATCAAGACCATTTTCAACGATATATGGATGATTCTTATCAGTACCCCTGAAAGAGTCAAACTCTTCTTTCAATAATTCATCTACAGCATTGTTCAAGTTAAAAGGAAAAGATGCAGGCCTAGAGATACCAAGCTTTTCTTCAAGATAAAAACATTTTTTGCATCTACAAAAATTTTCTATCCTTGTTCTGCTAAGTTTATAAGGGTCTGTGTTATCTTTACTATAAATAGGCATTTTAGAGCTGGCTCCGCGAGCAGGGCTCGAACCTGCGACCCAATGATTAACAGTCATTTGCTCTACCAACTGAGCTATCGCGGAAAACGAGGTGTATTATAAGCAAAAAAGTATGAAATATGAGTAAAACATTCGAAATAAAAGCAGATTTTAAACCAGCTGGAGATCAACCTAATGCGATTTCTCAACTTGTTAAAGGCCTGAACGATGGCCTCTTAAACCAAACATTACAAGGAGTTACAGGGTCTGGAAAAACTTTCGCAATGGCTAATGTGATTCAAGAAGTTCAGAGGCCAGCAATAGTTATGGCGCATAACAAAACTCTTGCTGCTCAGCTTTATGGAGAATTTAAGGAATTTTTTCCAGATAATGCAGTTGAATATTTTGTGTCTTACTATGATTATTATCAGCCCGAGGCTTACGTACCTACCTCAGACACTTTCATAGAGAAAGATGCTTCCATTAATGAACATATTGAACAAATGCGTCTTTCAGCAACAAAAGCAATTATGGAACGCAGAGATGTTGTGATTGTTGCATCAGTTTCTGCAATTTATGGGCTTGGCGATCCTAAATCTTATTTACAAATGGTTCTTCATTTAGATAGGGGGGATGAAATAGATCAAAATGTCTTACTACTTAGATTAGCAGAGCTTCAATACAGAAGAAACGATATTGAATTTACTAGAGCAACTTATAGAGTGAAAGGAGATGTAATAGATGTATTTCCAGCAGAATCTGAGTCCGAAGCTCTCAGAATAGAACTTTTTGATAATGAGATAGAATCCTTAAAAATGTTCGATCCTCTTACTGGTGAAATTTTTAAAGAAGTTCCTAGAGTTACAATTTTTCCAAAAACTCATTATGTAACCTCAAGAGAAATTATGTTAAACGCGGTAAAGGAAATTAGAAATGAAATGAGAGAAAGAGTTAGATATTTTAAAAAAAATGAAAAATTAATTGAAGCTCAACGAATAGAAGAAAGAACAAAATATGATATTGAGATGATTAAAGAGCTTGGATTTTGTTCAGGTATAGAAAATTATTCAAGATATCTTTCTGGAAGGAAAGAAGGAGAATCACCTCCCACTCTCTATGAATACCTTCCAGAAGACGCCATAGTTTTCGTTGATGAATCTCACGTTTCTTTACCTCAAATTAAGGGAATGTATCGAGGAGACAGGTCAAGAAAAGAAACTTTAACGGAATATGGGTTTAGACTGCCAAGTGCATTAGATAACAGACCATTAAGATTTGATGAATGGGAATCGATTTCTGGTCAGAAAATATTTGTTTCCGCAACGCCCGGAGAATATGAAGAAAATAATATGGAACAAAAGGTAGATTTGATTGTTCGTCCAACTGGCTTAGTAGATCCGACTATAGAAATTAGACCTGCTACTAACCAAGTTGATGACTTGATGTCAGAAATCAGTGAAAAAGTTAAGAAAAAAGAAAGAGTTTTGGCAACAGTATTAACTAAAAGAATGGCTGAAGACTTGAGTCAGTATCTTTTTGAAAGAGACATAAATGTCAGATATCTTCATTCTGATATTGATACAGTTGAAAGAATCGAAATACTAAGAGATTTAAGATTAGGAAATTTTGATGTACTTGTAGGCATAAATCTTCTAAGAGAGGGTTTAGATCTCCCAGAGGTTTCTCTTGTTGCAATTCTCGATGCAGACAAGGAAGGATTTTTAAGATCTGAGACTTCGATGATTCAAACTATAGGAAGAGCTGCTCGACATATTAATGGTCATGCTATTTTATATGCCGATAAAGAAACAGGTTCAATAGAAAGAGCAATTGAAACAACTAAGAAGAGAAGAAAGATACAACTCGAATTCAACAAAAAACATAAAATTACTCCAAAAGGAATAATAAAACCTGTTTCCGATATCATGGAAGGTTCTAAAAACTTCACCAAAAAACAATTTATTTCGGAGATGGACAAAAAAATTGAAGAAGATTATTTATCTCCTAAAGAATTAGCAAAGCAAATTGATTCACTAGAAAAATTAATGATTGAACATGCAAACAAATTAGAATTCGAAGAAGCCGCGAACTTAAGAGACAAGATAACCGAACTAAAAAATAGATTATTTGCCGCTTAAATTTAAATAAGCATTGCAACTCAGTTATAATGACTCTTTCTAATCTAAATGTTAGATATTTATCAAATTAATCCTTTTCTAATAGGCCTACTAGGGCAAGAAACCTTCACAGATTTTGAATTCAAAAACCTTTCTTCAAAAATAGAAAAATCATCAACAAATAGATTAAAAGAAATTAAAGATTTTTATCTTCTAGAGTTGTCAGTAGAGTGGGATAAACTTTCCGAAGAAAAAAAAGCACAAGTATTTAAGTTGCTTCAAGCTGAGGCTAACTTAGAAAATCATCTACTAGAAAAATTTTGTTTTTCATCTCCAAGAAAAGGAGTGCAATCTCCTTGGTCAAGTAAAACTCTAAATATTTTTGAAAGTTGTGGCCTTACTGAAATTTCTAAAATAGAAAAATTAAAAGCTATAAAGTTTTCAAATGAACTTGCAAATATAAAGAATTTAGAAAAAGTACTTTTTGATCCCCTAACGGAATCTTTTTTTGCAGATTCTGATTTTTTGGGAGAAATATTTTCTGACTTAGAAAAAAAGAAAACTAAATTTATAGAACTAGATCAAAACAAAGAAAATTTAAAAGCCCTAAATTCTTCGATGGGCCTAGCTTTAAATGAATATGAAATAAGCTATTTAACCAATGGTTATGAGCGTTTAAAAAAGGATGCTTCTGATACTGAATTGATGATGTTTTCTCAAATAAATTCAGAGCACTGTCGACATAAAATATTTAATTCAACATGGATTTCAAATGGAATAAATCAAAAAGATACTCTTTTTGATATGATAAAAAGTACTTACAAAAATTATTCGTCGGGTGTTTTATCAGCCTATAGTGATAATGCTGCTATTATTTCTGGTGAAGGCAAGAAAAGATTTTATCCAGACCCATTAACTAAAGAGTACAAGTCCATAAAAGAAAAAAATAATTTTTGTATAAAAGTAGAAACTCATAATCACCCAACAGCAATATCACCTTTTTCTGGAGCTGCAACTGGTTCTGGAGGAGAAATCAGAGATGAAGGAGCAACTGGAAGAGGAGCTAAACCCAAAGCTGGATTATGCGGATTTTCTGTTTCTTATCTAAGGATACCAAACGAAGTTGAAAAGTGGGAAGGACAAGAAGACAGACCTTCAAGAATTGCGAAACCTTTAGAAATTATGATTTACGGCCCGGTTGGAGCTGCTTCCTTCAATAATGAATTTGGAAGACCAAATATATTGGGGTATTTCAGATCTTTTGAGCACAGAAATACAAATTCTTATTTTGGTTTTCATAAACCTATTATGTTGGCTGGGGGTCTTGGAAACATCAAGCCTATTCATACTAACAAGGCTAAAGTATCTAGTTCTGCGAAAATAGTGATTTTAGGAGGCCCTGGTTACCTAATTGGGTTGGGAGGCGGCTCTGCGTCTTCAGTTGAATCAGGTCAGTCTAGTGAAGATTTGGATTTTGCATCAGTTCAGAGATCTAATCCTGAAATGCAAAGAAGATGCCAAGAGGTAATAGATCAATGTTGGCAACTCGATTTAAATAATCCTATTGCATTTATTCATGATGTGGGAGCTGGAGGCCTTTCAAATGCTATTCCAGAATTAGCAAAAGATTGTGATTTAGGTGCACTCATAGATTTAAATAAAATACCAATAGTAGATAAATCTATGAGTTCTTTAGAGATTTGGTGCAATGAATCACAAGAAAGATATGTTTTAGCTATAGAAAAAGATGATTTAGAAAAATTCAAAACTATCTGCAATAGAGAAAAATGTCCTTATTCCATAGTTGGTAGTTTTACTAAACAAAAAAAACTCAAATTAATAGACAAAAATTTAATTGAAAACTCCATTGACCTTGATATGGATTTTATTTTTGGAGCAAAAGAACAGTTAAAGAGAACTTTAAAAGATACTCCAAAAAATAAACTTGAAGAAGTTAATTTTGACTTGGATTTAAAAAAATCTATCTTAGATGTTTTAAGGCATCCCACGGTAGGAAGTAAAAATTTTTTAATTACCATTGGAGATAGAAATGTTGGAGGTCTGACTTATCGTGACCAAATGGTTGGACCATTTCAGGTGCCAGTTGCTGATAATGGAATAACAATGTCTCACTTTGATTCCATAGAAGGAGAAGCAATGTCTTTAGGTGAAAGATCACCGATAGCTGTTTTCGATGCCCCAGCTTCAGGAAGGGTTGCGATAACTGAAGCTTTGACAAATATCCTTTCCTCAGGCGTTGAGGAGATATCAAAAGTGAAATTATCTGCTAATTGGATGGCTTCTCCAAATAATGACTCAAATAACCAGGACTTATATGAGACTGTTCAATCTATTTCAAAAGATCTATGTAATAAATGGAACCTTACTATACCTGTAGGAAAAGATTCTTTATCAATGGAAACAGCTTGGAGTAATAAAAAAAATACTTCTCCGCAATCTTTGATTGTTTCTGCATTTTCATCAATTTCAGATGTTACAAAAAGCATTACTCCTGATTTGAAACAAAACTCAGATTTAATTGTTTTGAGAGTAAATCTTGGCTCAAACAATTATAGATTGGGAGCTTCCATATTATCTGAGACTATCAAAAAAGACTTAGGAGAAGTGCCTGATATGGATACTATTGAAGAATTTCCTAAGATTTTTAATTTTGTTGCAAAATTAATTAAAGAAAGAAAAGTATTCTCTTACCATGATATCTCTGATGGAGGTTTAATTGCATGTTTGGTCGAAATGATAATTTCGGGCGATTGCGGCTTTCATTTAAAAACAAAGTTATCGAAAAAAGATCTTCAAAATTTTTTATTTTCAGAAGAGCTTGGTTTTGTAATGCAAGTTTCCAAAGAAACTTTTAAAGAAATAGAAGCTTTCATGAAAGCCCTCAAAAAAATAGACAAGTTAACTATTTTAGGGAGTACAGACAAAACTAATGGTTTTACTATTTCCTCAAGAGAATTTGAAGAAACAATCGATTTAAAAACTTTAATTACAAATTGGACACATGTATCAACAAAAGTTAAAACGCTGAGAGACAATCCAATATCTGCTCTAGAAGAGTCAGAATATTTTATTGAAAGAAAAAAAAATAAACTTAATCAAAAAACTTTTTTCAAAAGTTCAAACTTTAAAAACTCCTTTTCAATAAAGCCAAAAATCGCTGTCTTAAGAGATCAAGGTATTAATGGACAAGTTGAAATGTCAGCTGCNTTCTCAAAAGCTGGATTTAAAGTCTATGACGTTCACATGACAGATTTAAAAAATAATTTTTTTAATCTGGATGATTTTAAAGGTTTAGCCTTTCCTGGAGGTTTTTCATATGGAGATGTTCTTGGAGCTGGTAGGGGTTGGGCAAATTCAATCTTAATGAATAGTGAATTAAGAGATAATTTTGAATATTTTTTTAATCGACCTGATACTTTTACTCTGGGAGTATGCAATGGATGTCAGGTTTTATCAGAATTAAAAGAAATTATCCCTGGCACTGAGGGGTGGCCCTGTTTGAAAAGAAATATTTCAAATCAATTTGAAGCTAGATTAGTTCAATTGAAAGTTAATAACTCAAAATCTATATTTTTTCATAATATGGAAGATTCCCAATTAGTTGTTCCAGTTGCACATGGGGAAGGAAGGATGGAATTTTCTGATTCATCTCATTTAGAAAAATTATTTTCAAATAATCAAATCCCATTACAATACGTTGACTCGAAAGGCGACATTGCTACTAGTTATCCTTCCAATCCCAACGGCACAACCGATGGTATTTCGTCTGTTTGTTCTTCTGACGGTAAAGTAACTATTCTCATGCCACATCCAGAAAGAGCTTTTTTAAATAGACAGCTCTCATGGACAAATAATGAGGATCAAGGTTTTAGTCCCTGGTTCGAAATGTTTATCAATGCAAGAAAATTTGTGAATTAACTTTTCTTTCTTACTATATCCTCGACATGAAGTTTGAAAGATTTTTTTTCCAAACATTCGTAATAATGGTTAATAGTTTTCGGTACGAACGGAAAAGCAAGCTCTTCCCAAGGAATCTCATCATAAGAAAACAGTTTCACGTCCAAACTTTCAGATGTAGGTCCGAAAGAATTATCTTCAATATCAGCTAGATAAATTACATAAATTTGATTTATTTGAGGTATGTTAAAAATTGAAAAGATATCTCTCATAGCTACCTCAGCTTGAGTCTCTTCCTTTGTTTCTCTCCAAGCTCCTTCTAGCAAAGATTCTCCATTTTCCAAAAATCCTGCAGGCACCGTCCATAAGCCCACCCTGGGTTCTATAGCTCTTCTGCATAAAAGAATCTTATCTTCAAAAGTAGGCAAAGTACCTACAACCACATTCGGATTTGAATAATGAATTGCTCCACAATTAGTACAGATATATCTTTCTCTATTGTCACCTTCAGGGACTTTGAGAATAACTTTTCCAGAGCAAATAGAACAATAATTCAAGATAAAATTAATTAATTAAAAAGAATCAGAAGTATAATTGATTTTAATGCCTTTAAAAATATTAACTACTTTAAAATCGAAACTCGACAGTTATTCTCCTAATGGATCTCTAGAAGACCATCCTCAAGCGGCTGTTTTGATAATCTGTTATGAATCCGAGGGAGAATTATTTATTGTTATGACCGAAAGGTCAAAAAATCTCCCAAGTCACCCAGGGGAAGTAGCTTATCCCGGAGGCAAGAGGGAAAAAAACGATACATCACTTATACAAACAGCTTTAAGAGAAGCTTCGGAAGAAATTGATTTGGATGAAAGCAAAATTAAAATAATTGGAGAGATTGATACTTTGAAATCTAGATTTGGATTGAGCGTAACTCCATTCATAGCTGTCGCTAATGAAAAATTGAGTCTTAAAGCTAATTCTAATGAAGTAGAAGATATTTTTCATATACCTTTATCATTCTTTACAAATAAACCCAATATTTCTGAAAAAGTTACTAATTACAAAGGTGAAACTTTTAAAACCCCTGTCTTTAATTTTGAAAAATATAAAATTTGGGGGCTTACACTAGCCTTTACAATTAACTTTTTAGACTTATTAGATATAAAATTCGATTATGATTTTTAAATTAGGTGAAAATGAAGTTTCTACTGATGGCGAAGATTTTTTTATTGCGCCTTCAGCTTCAGTAATGGGTAGCGTCTTTCTAGCTAAACACGTAAGTGTTTGGTTCGGTGCTGTAATCAGGGGAGATGTGGAAGAAATAAGAATTGGTGAGAACTCTAATGTTCAAGATTTATCAGTTTTACACGCTGATCCAGGACATCCTTTAAAAATTGGGAAAAATGTTACCGTTGGACATAAAGTTATGTTGCATGGATGTTTGATCGGAGATAATTCTTTAATTGGAATTAATAGCGTAATTTTAAATGGAGCCAAAATAGGCAAAAATTGTTTGATTGGAGCAAACTCTCTCATAACAGAAGGTATGGAAATTCCAGATAATTCTTTAGTAATGGGTTCACCAGCAAAAATTAAAAAAGAACTTGATCCTTCAATGAAAGATATTTTAATTGGAAGCGCAAGTCATTATGTAGAAAATTATAAAAGATTTAAAAAAGACTTAATGGAGCAAAAAATATGAATACAGAAAAAATTATTTATAAATCAGGGGAAAAATCTTTTGAGGGATTTTTAACCCAACCAGATGGAGATTTAAATCCTTGTGTATTAATTGCGCATACTTGGGCAGGAAGAGATGCTTTTGTAGAAGAAAAAGCTAAATTATTAACCGAGTATGGATATGCAGCATTTGCAATAGATATGTATGGAGATGGAAAAATTGGAGATTCAAATGAGGAGAATGCAGCTATGATGCAACCATTGCTTGATGACAGAGAAGAATTATCAAACCGAGTCCTAGCCGCATTTGATGCCGTGTCTAAAATAGAAACTATCGATACAAATAAAATTGCCATAATGGGTTATTGTTTTGGAGGATTAGTTGCAATAGACCTTGCCCGCACAGGGGCTGATATCAAGGCTGCTATTAGTTTTCACGGTTTTCTTGCCGGGCCGGAGAATTCTTCTAATGAAATAACGGCAAAAGTTTTAGCTCTTCATGGGGATTNAGATCCTATGGTAGGGCAAGATCAAATTGAATCCTTCAGAGAGGAAATGACAAATAAGAAAGTTGATTGGCAATTACATGTTTTTGGCGGCGCTATGCATTCATTTACAAATCCCGAAGCAAATGATCCTGATTTCGGAGCTGTTTATTCAAAAAATGCTGATCAAAGGTCTTGGAAAATACTTACAGACTTGCTTGAGGAGATCTTTTAAATTAGAAGATGAATTCCTCCGAAGTTCGAAAAACTTTCCTTGATTTTTTCAAAGAAAAAAATCACGAACATGTTAAAAGTTCATCTTTAATTCCTCATAACGATTCAACTTTATTGTTTACGAACGCGGGAATGATCCAGTTCAAAGACGTATTTCTCGGTGCTGAGAAAACTTCTTTCAAAAGAGCTACTTCTTCTCAAAAATGCATTAGGGCAGGTGGAAAGCATAATGATTTAGAAAACGTAGGCTATACCTTAAGGCACCACACTTTCTTTGAAATGTTGGGAAATTTTAGTTTTGGAGATTATTTCAAGGAAGATGCAATCAAATTTGCATGGGAGTTGCTCACTGAAAGATATAAATTACCGAAAGAAAAGCTTTGGATAACTGTACACATCGATGATGATGAATCTGAAGATATCTGGCTTAATAAAATTGGGATACCAAAGGAAAGAGTAAATAGATTAGATCAAGACAACTTTTGGTCTATGGGAGATACAGGCCCTTGTGGGCCATGTTCAGAAATATTTTATGATCATGGAAGTGATTTTTTAGGTGATCCGCCTGCAGAAGGTAACGAATCTGGCGATCGATATATAGAAATTTATAACTTAGTTTTTATGCAATTTGAAAGAGACATCAAAGGAAACTTGACGCCTTTACCAAAACCATCGGTTGATACCGGAATGGGTTTCGAAAGAATTACAGCTGTAATGCAAAATACAAATGACAATTACAAGACTGATATCTTTGATAATTTGATTAAAAATATTGCAAAAAAACTAAATGTTAAAGACATATTAAATCCTTCGTTGAGGGTAATTGCAGATCATTTAAGATCTTCTTCTTTTCTTTTATCAGATGGAGTTTTAGTAGGGAACGAGGGAAGAAGTTATGTATTAAGAAGAATTATTAGAAGGGCGTTGAGACATTCATATAAATTAAATACTTCGGAAAAAAATATTTTGTCGAAATTAATTGATGAATTAATCGATAATTTAGGCGACGCTTATCCAGAGCTTATTAAAAATAAAGAATTGATTAAAGATTCTCTTGAAAGTGAAGAAAACCAATTTAGTAATACTTTGCGTTCAGGAATGCACTTACTGGAAGAAAAATTAAAATATTTAAATGATGAAATCATCTCCGGCGAGTTGGCGTTTAAACTTTATGATACCTATGGNTTTCCTCTAGATATGACATTGGACCTTGCCAGAGAAAGAGGTCTTGAAGTAGACGTGGATGAATATAAAAATTTAATGGATATTCAGAGAAATAGAGCTAAGGAAGCAAGTACTTTTGATTCTATTCTTCCCTCTTCAATTGATTTAGATGAGGAAACCAATTTTTTAGGATATCAACAAGAATCTGCTGAGGCCCAAATAAAATTAATTTTTAAAAATGGTTCAGAGGTTGAAAAAGCTGACTCTGGAGACTGTTTATTTATCTCAGATAAAACTCCATTTTACGCAGAATCCGGTGGACAAATTGGAGATTCAGGTTTTATAAAATCTGATACAGGATTCGCAAAAGTTAAAGATACTCAAAAAGTAGGCGGCCATTTCGTGCATATTGCAGAGATAGAAAAAGGTTCTTTTAAAAAATACCAAAACGTTTTGATGGAAATAGAAATTGATAAAAGAAAAAAAATAGTTTCGAATCATTCTGCTACTCATTTGATGCATGCTTCATTAAGAAATATATTGGGCGATCATGTTGAGCAAAAAGGCTCACTAGTTAATGATGAAAAGTTAAGATTTGATTTTTCTCATGACAAAGCTTTGACAAAAGAGGAAATTTCTAAAATTGAAAATCAAGTTAATGAAATTATTAGTAAAGACATTGAAACGGAGGTTTTTGAAACTACTTATAACGAAGCAATAAAACTTGGTGCTCTGGCTTTTTTTGGAGAAAAATATGGAGATAATGTAAGAGTATTAAAAATTGGAGGAGATTTTTCAACCGAACTATGTGGTGGAACTCACGTCAAAAGTACTAGCGAAATCAAACTATTCAAAATAATTTCTGAATCAAGCATATCGTCAGGAATTAGAAGAATTGAAGCTGTTTCTAATTCTTTTGCTGAGGAGCTAGTTAGCAACTTAAAAAATGAAATTATTGAATTATCGAATTTTTTAGGAGCAAAAGTTCGAGATATTCCAGATAAAATTAAAGACTTAGAAGCTCGCTTAAAAAAATATCAAGAAAGATTAAAAAAAATAGAACAAAAACAAAACGAAAACTTGATATTAGATTTAAAAAAAGATTTTAAAAAAATTAATGAAATGAACGTTTTAATTAAAAGAATAGACGGAATAAATTTATCTAATCTAAGAGGCCCCATAGACTCATTAAAGCATTCTATTGGAGAGGCGATAATTGTACTCTCCGGTGAGTTTCAATCAAAAGCAATGATAATTGTATCTGTTTCAAAAGACATGTCGGATACGATTGATGCAAGAAAATTGCTAGAATCTTGTTCAAAATTAATTGATGCCAAAGGCGGCGGTAAAGAAGATTTTGCTCAAGCAGGCGGCGGAGATCCTAAAAAAATAGATTTGGCATTAACTGAAGCTAATAATTTTTTGAATTAAAAAATATATTATGATTTCAAATTTGGTTGTACAAAAATTTGGCGGCACTTCTCTGGCTAATATCGAGAGAATTCAAGCTGTAGCAAACTTAATTGAACAATCTGTTAAGAGTGGGAAAGAAGTCGTGGCAGTCGTATCTGCAATGGCGGGAGAGACACAACGTTTAATCGATCTTGCTAAAGAAGTTCAATCAGAGCCTGATCCGAGAGAATACGATGCACTTATTTCTTCGGGCGAACAAGTATCAGTGGCTCTTTTAGCAATGGCTTTGAAGGAAAAAAATTTCTTATCGAAATCTTATACTGCTTTTCAATTAGGCTTAAAAACCAATGAAATTCATGGCAAAGCTAGAATTAATTCCATAGACACAAGAATTCTGCATAAAGATTTAAAAAAGGGAATAGTACCAGTAATTACGGGGTTTCAAGGAATTAACGAATTTGGTGATATCACAACTCTTGGGAGAGGAGGATCAGATACCTCAGCCGTTGCTTTAGCCGTTGCTTTAGATGCTAATGAGTGCCAAATTTATACAGACGTAGATGGAGTTTATACCACTGATCCACGTGTCTATGATAAAGCAAAAAGAATAGATAAATTATCTTTCGAAGAAATGTTAGAACTTTCTAGTTTAGGTGCTAAAGTTCTTCAAATAAGATCAGTTGAGTTTGCTAGTAAATTCAATATGCCTATAAGAGTTTTATCGAGTTTTAATAAAGGAGAAGGTACTTTGATAGATAAAGAAGATGAAAATTTAGAAGAAGCTCTAATTTCAGGTGTAACCCATACAAAAAACGATTCCAAACTGATTATTAGACAAGTTCCTGATGTACCAGGAATTGCTGCCAAAATATTGTCTCCTATCAGCAAAGAAGGCATTGAGGTCGATGTAATCGTTCAAAACGTGGCAGAAGATAAAACAACAGATTTTACTTTCACAGTTAAAGACGAGGAAGCTGATAAAGCTGCGAAAATTTTAAATGATCTTTCAGATGAATTAGGAGGTGGAAGCGTAGAACTAGCTAAAGAAATTAGCAAAGTTTCTGTTGTAGGCGTTGGAATGAAATCTCATGCTGGAGTAGCAGCAAAAATGTTCTCAGCTCTTGCGGATAAAAATATTAATATAGATATGATTTCTACCTCAGAAATTAAAATCTCTGTTGTGGTTTCAAGAGAAAATGCAGAAGACGCAGTAAAAGCTCTTCACGATGCATTTGAATTAGGCTGATATGAATACCATAGACGCATTATTAACTAGGAATTCTGTACCAAGACTTACGACTCCAATCCCGACGAAGGATCAACTTGAAATAGCTTATCGCTGTGCTTTAAGAGCGCCAGATCATGCTTGGATGAGACCATGGAAATTCATTCAAATTTCTGGAAAAGGGTTAGATAAGCTTTCCAATGCCTTTGTGAATACAGCAAAAAAACTAAATGAAAATATTGATCCTGAAATTTTAAAAAAATATAAAGATGCACCGTACAGAGCTCCACTTATAATTGTTTTAATAGCAGATACCAAGGAACATCCTAAAGTTCCTATTATTGAGCAGCAATTGTCAACTGCTGCAGCTGGTCAAAATATGTTGCTAGCTTTTCACGAAATGGGCTTTGGCGGTATTTGGAGAACAGGAAAATTTTCATTTAATAGAGAAATATCTATGGAATTGGATCTTAAAGAAAACGAGATAGTAATTGGTTATTTATACATAGGAACAATTGAAGGTAAAACTAAAAAAATTCCAGAACT